>JAESFP010000048.1_pt1 | contig 283672 bp, 267 predicted proteins | sample 9266181 | NCBI WGS metagenome assembly JAESFP01 (sample SAMN14502547, study PRJNA617102) | algae metagenome | isolation source: Pegethrix bostrychoides GSE-TBD4-15B and co-occurring heterotrophs from... | place: USA: Grand Staircase-escalante National Monument, Utah | collected 2006-08-15
AGCCCCGAACCGTGATCTGCTGCACCGCGTCCCGCTTGAACTCGTCGCTGTAGTTGCTCGTCCCCATCTCGGCCTCCTAGCCTCAAAGTTAGGGGGCAAAGCGTCTACAAATCTAGGGGCACCTCAGCCGTCCGTCTATCAGACCACAAACAACTCGCGCGACACATCATCCCGCCTTGCACCTTCGTCAGTAGACAAAACACGACGATGTGTGCCCGCGTTTGCCTCACCCAACTGGCCGCTCCCCTTCCACCGGTCGGCAAGTTACTTGGCCGCATTGGTCCGTTCGGCGCGGACCAGATGCCACGTAAGCTACTCAAATATAAAACAAAAATATGGCTTCGTCGTAAGCAGGATCATTGATTTTGTGCTTCACGAGCCAAGTCTCGCCATCGCCGTCAGCAAGTTGAAGCAGTGGCGTTCCAAATACATCACCCAACAACAAGCAATAGAAGGAAGATGACCTTATGGTACATCTCACGATCAAAGACCGTCCTTGTGGATGGGGTAAGAGCACCGAAATCACCCAAACCTTCCGAACGGGAGAGAAATACATCGCAGTAGTGCCATTCCTCAGCGAAGCAGAGCGCATCGCTGGCCGGGCAAAGACCCAGAGCTGCTTCACTTTGCTGCAGCCCAACGCGATGGGAGGGAGCAAGACCGACCATGCTACGGAAATTGTACGGGCCGGAGGAAGCCTTGTGTGTACCCACGCCCTCTTGTATCGGCTTGGCACACTTGCAACCGAGGAAACTGACGCGACCACCACGTCAACCGTTGCAGGCTTCACTATTAATGTGCCGCTCGGCCAAAGTGTGCTGCACGACTACAATCTCATCATCGATGAGGTGGTTAACCCCTTCGAAGTCGAGGGTGGCACCCAGCCAAGAGACTTTGCAAGGGACTATGTCGAAAACTGCATGGCAACCGTAGACCCAATCACTGGGAAGGCTGAGCCGACAAATAAATGGGACGAACGGTTTAGAGAAGGCGGGAAGACCTTCAAGCGAGCACTATACGAGCAAGCAAAATCCGGTGCTTTGTATGTGGTGGATGGCAAGCTGTTTGTCATGACCATCCCGATGGAGTTGCTGCTCAAGCCGAAGTCAGTGACCATCTACACTTACCTGTCCGAGGGCACGATACTACTCCAGTTCCTAAGACAGCTCCAAGCCAGGCTGATGGGCACACCACATGCATTCACTCTAGAGGTCGACAAGTTGCCCGTTGAGCAAGAGCGTGCTTGGCGGGACGATGTCCGGTCTGCATTGACCATTAAGAGCATCCCAGCACTTGAAGTGTTTTCATGGTCTCACAGCGCTCAGGTCAAAACCTTCACAGGGAGTGGTTCCTCTGCGCGATGCCGCACAGCTGGCAACGCGCTAAAGAAGTTTTACGGTGCAAACCTCAGCGGCATAAACAAGGCCAACGTCCTGCTGACGTGTGCACGTGAACTTTGGTACGACAGTGAACCGAAGAAGAAGCCAGCATCTGGGCCGCTTGCAGAGCATGCCAGACTATTTGGTCACCCGTGCCGTACAGATGATGGCAAGAGCAAAGCCGGAGTGTGGGGAACAACAGGCGTGCGCTGGATAGGCAACACGACACGGGGGGTAAATGACTTCATCACATGCACCCACGCGATCTACCTTTATGATCAGCACCCCCAACCGCAGTTGCTTCAGTTTCTCAATATGCCCCCAAACTCGAAAGTAGGTCGCAACTTCTCTGACGCCTACGCACTCTCCGAGATGGTGCAGTGGCTTTTCCGTTGCTGCATCAGGCATGGCGGGGTGAATGGTGTTGCTCCCTTGGCGATGCGTCGGCAGAAGGCAACGGTGTACATCCCAAGTGAGCGAATGCGGAACCTGCTGATCAACTGGCTCAATACTGGCGAAGTTTACTCCGGGCGGTCTGACTGGACGATTGCCACAGCGGCAGCTGCGTGACGACTAGGGCGGGGAGGAGCATTGCCCGCTCTTGCCCGCCGCTCCCACGATAGAAAGTACTCCTCCGCTTTTGCTGCAAACCAGGGACCGGGCTTTTTCCCGGCCCGTTCCACATGCACGTGTGTATCTGTTTTCTTCCAGCATCTTCCTGGCGACCTAGAAGTCGAACAGGTCAATAGTCGCCTTTAACTGCGCGGGCAGAAATCCATCCTTAAAGTATGTGTTGTACGTCATACCCGTCTGGCTGTGACCTACGATCGCCGGGACATGCTTTTCGGGGGCATCGGCCTGCAATAACCTCGTTGCCATTGTGTGGCGCAAACTGTGGAACACAAGCTGCGGTTTTTTGATCTCCAGCCTCGGCAACAAACTCTCGTTGAACCATCTGCCCAAGTTGCGGCCGTATCCGTTTGCCGCGCTGTAGGGCAGGTCTGGGAATAGACGATTCATTCCACTACTCTGCTGCCTTGCTACAAACCCCAATAGCCCACAGGCGATCAGTCGACGATGTACAGGCACACGCCGCTCTGATGCTATAGTCTTTAGGCTTTTGCTCTCATTACCGCCAGTCGTGACGTCGAAGTACCAGACCTCTCCGTCCTGCTTGATATCCGCAACGTCAAGCTGGGCTACCTCGTTCAACCGCATCCCCGAGAACATTCCGATTAGCGTTCCCCACTTGTGCGTATCACTCCGCACCAGCCCGTCGGGGTTGTCAGTCAGGTGTCTGAAGATCGTCCGAAGCTGGTCAACCGTGAAAGCGTCGCGATCGTCACCGCGTGATGTCTTGGCAGACTTGATCCGCATGCCAGCAAAGACGTTCTCTTTCACATAGCCGTTGTCAGCGGCCCACCCAAAAAAGCCTGTCAGGTTGCTGATATGAGTGCTCGCCCTACGGGCAGAGATGGTCGCGATCCCTGCTACAGACATTAGCTCCTTCACTGTCTTTCCTTTTGTCTCCGGCATTTTGCTCCGGTTCTTGGGAAGCCGAAGCAGAACCTGCTTCACCTCCTGCGCGTCACTTTTGTCGATCATGGAAATGGTCTTGCCCTCGGTGATCTCGCTCAAGAGCGCGAGAGCTTCTCTGCGATCAAGCTCGGTTTTCACTGCCAATGGCTTGGTTATCTTGATCTCATCGAAGTAGATCGCAGCCACCTCTTCGACTGACTTGCTCGTCGCCGGAGTGGGCAGCGCATGCTGCGTCAGTGGGATGCTAGCGCTTGGCTGTTGCGCAGCATCGATCATGTCAAAGTGCGCTAGACTACTCCCATAGCTCAATGCTTCGGCAGCCATACCGGCCTGTCCTGCCTGCAAAGCCTCCAAAAGCCATTTGCGATTTGCCTCCGAAAGATCGGAGAGTGCGATATTTCTCCGGGCGCAAAAATCGCTCAGGAGAGCCGCAGCTCCAGCCGGATATGCGATTGCCCGCCATGTCTCAGGATCGCCGCCAGCGAGCCCCTCCGTCGCTCTCAGGGCATCCACCCGATACGCGTCGGGTGGACCGTCAGCCGCGATATCCCTTTTGAACGCCAGAAGCAGTTCTCGGAAGTGCTCTTGCACGTGCTGCCTGATCTCATCGTATCTCATGCCCACATGTGTGGCTCTCGTCAGAACAGAATGTCCAGCGTGCACTAACAGCCCTGATAGCCGCTGCGCTATCCGCGGGCATCTGGTCTCAAGTGACACCCTTATGCTGAAGCGCTTTCGCTCCGGGTGCATAGTGGCCGGTATGGGCCAGCGAAAATAGAAAATGCCATGTCTAGAAGTGCTTAGATAGGCCGTAAGGCGCATGCTTGTGTCTCACCAATGTGGCGCACCTGCAGGCAAAGCATTCCAAGTACTTGAATCTACGGGATTTGGTCGGAGCGAGAGGATTCGAACCTCCGACCCCCTGCTCCCGAAGCAGGTGCGCTACCAGACTGCGCTACGCTCCGACCGATGGGCGCGGGTTACCCGGTCCACAGCACTTTGGCAAGGGGACTCAGGCCTGATCCGCGCCCCGGTCAAAGCGCTTCAGCCAGCTGGATATGCGCGGCAGGGTGCCCATCTCCATCCGCGAGCGGTTCTCGAGCACCGGGCGGTTTTGCGAAACCGAAGGCGTGCCTTCGCGCAGCACGATGTAGATGCCCGAGGCGATGATCACCGAGGACCCGACCGCGGTGTAGAGATCGACGGTTTCCTGAAAGAACAGTGATCCGTAAAAAGCGGCCCAGATGATCTGCGAATATTGCATGGGGGCCACGATCACCGCCGGAGCGGTGCGGTACGCCTTGATGCTGAGAAGCGCTGCCAGAAGCCCAAGCGCCGACATGACCGCGGTCAGGCCAAGATGGGTAACCGGCATCGGCTGGTAGACGAAGGGCAAGATCGCCCCGGCTGCAACGAAGGTCAGCACCATCGGGTACAGCATCAGGACGACCGAGCGTTCGTCGCGACCGATCTTGCGCACGATGACCGAACTCAGCGAGCCGGTCGTGGCCGCCCCCAAAGCGGCCAGGTGACCGATGGAAAAGCCTTCACCGCCACCGGGACGGAGCACGATCAGAACACCGACCAGCCCGACAAGCACCGCAATGCCCCGCCGGATGCCGACCTTTTCGCCCAGCATCGGAATGGCCATCAGGGTTATGAACAGCGGCATGGCGAAGAAGATCGCGTAGCACTGCGCCATCGGCAGTTGCGAGAAAGCAAAGAACCCCATCGCCCCTGTCGCAACCGCCGAGACGGTCCGCAGCGCGGACCACCAGGGATGGCGCGGGATCAGCGTCCCATCGCGTCGGTCGCCCAGCAGCATGATGGTGACCAAGGGAAAGCCCATCAGGCCCGAGAAGAACAGGATCTGGAAGGACGAGTAGGTCTCGCCCAGGAATTTCACGACGACATCGTGGGTCGCATAAAGCCCGAATGCGGCCAGCGACATAAGCGCACCGCGAAAGTTGGATTGCATGGTGGTCGGTCCGCGATGATGCGCGGCAAGACAGCCGCGCCTGATTGCGCTCACTTCATCGCGCGGAATGGCCCCGGCCACAAGGGCAGCCGGGATCGAAAAGCAGCAAGACCGGTCAGGAACCCGTCCCTTTGCCGCGGAAGCGGTTGAAGAGCCACCCCAGGGGCGCCAGGATCAGAAGGAACCCGCCCTTCTTCAGGAAGGCCAGCGCTACGGCGATAAGCCCCGCCGTGGCCAGCGAATTGCCCGAGATCAGGCCGCCCAGGTCCACTTCGGCCACCTTGTCGGTGTCCGGGTTGAAATCGGCATAACGGTTGCCCTCGGTGAAGGTGACCATCTTCAGGATGTCCGGGGCCGCGGCCTTCACATCGGCAAGCGCCTCCATGCTGGCGATGAAGCCCACGATCAGCACGCCGGTGCGGCCAAGCTCGCGGATGTCATAGTTCAGCGTTTCGCCCTCGGTTTGGCCGAACTGCAGCCGCTTGGCCCAGTAAAGCTCGTTGGTGGCGCTGTCGTAATGCGGCGGCTCGGCCCAGCCGAGCAAAGCGATGCTGTCATAGCCGTTCTCCGCCCGCCATTTGTTGTTCTCGACCGTGTCTGCGGTCATCTGCGCCAGCATCTCGGTGTAATCGTATGAGTTCGCATCCTTGTCCGACACATAGCCCATCGGGTCATAGGTGATGGTGGCACCCCATGTGTCGCCCCAGGCCCAGCCGTCCCGCGGGAAGATCATCCCTGCAACGGTTTCGTCAGGCGGATTTCCCCACATCTCTTCCAAGACAATACGGGCGCCGGTCGTGTCCAGGAAATAGTAGTCCTTTGGCACGTCCACCTCGGCGATCCCGCCGGCCAATGATACCTTTCCCTGTTTGAGGTCGAACCGGTCGAAGAGCGCGCGCTCTTCTTCACTCATTTGCTCATATTCGTCCGGGAAGAAGGTCTTGAACGGCTCGGCCGTGACCGGGCCGGAAAGCGCCAGGGCAAGGCACAGCGTGGCGGCATGGAATGCTGGATATGGACGCAAGATGGTCTCCTTGAATATCGGCCAAGCTTAACGCGAACCCCTCGCTTTGCAATCTGTCGGATTCAGGCCTAGTGCGCGCGAATCGGGCGGTCCTGCCGGAGGTTGACCAGGATTGCGGCGAGGGCGATGACAGCCATGCCGATGGCGGTCTGCAGGCTCATCCGTTCGTCAAAGAGCAGCGCGCCGAATAGGGCGGCCCAGGCGATCTGAGAGTATTGCGTGGGTGCGACGACAACGGGCGGGGCTGCGCGATAAGCCGCAAACAGAAGAAGCGTGCCGCAGAACCCCGCCAGGGTAAGCCCGCAGACAAGGCCAAGGTCCATCGGCGCCATCGGCGCATAGCGGCCGGGCAGAAGCGCCAGCGCCCCCGCCGTCTGGCCAAGGAGCGGATAGAGGAACATCGCGGCCCGGCTTTCCACCCCACCGGTCTTGCGGACGATCAGGTAATGCACCGCCGCGAAAAATGCGCCACCGGCCGCCGCCAGATGCCCGTTCCCAAGGTCGGCCCCGCGCGGATCAAGTGCGACCAGAACCCCGATCAGACCGATCACCACCGCCAGCCCCGCGACCGCACTGATCCGCTCACCCAGCAAGACCCAGGCCATGAGCGTGATCATGAGCGGCATGGTGAAGAAGATGGCATAGGCCTCGGCCAGCGGCAGGACGGTGAAGGCATAGGTCACCAGAAGCCCGTTCGCGATCAGCGCCAGCGTCCGTATCGCCATCAGCCAGGGATGGACGGGGCGAAGCCTGCCGCCTTCGAAAAGCCAGAGCAGCCCGATCAAAGGCAAGGTAAAGAGGCCCGCGAAGGCCATGATCTGGACCGAGTTATAGCCTTCGCCAAGGGTTTTGATTATCGCATCGGCCAGCGAAAAAAGCCCGAACCCCGCCAGTCCGAAAAGCGAGCCTTTGACGGTGGGCGACATAGGCGGCTCCGGGGGGATGTGGTCCTGCGGGGGTTAACCCTGCAGGCAGGGACTAAAGACTGGCGTCCAGTGCGGCGATGATGGCGTCGCCCATCTGGCTGGTCGTGACAGGCTTGCCACCCTCCGGCCCCATCAGATCGGCGGTGCGGACGCCATCGGCCAGCACCTTTTCCACCGCCTGCTCGACCCGCGTCGCATCATCGCCCAGGTTGAAGGAATAGCGCAGCGCCATGGCGAAGCTCAGGATACAGGCGATCGGGTTCGCCTTGCCGGTGCCCGCGATATCGGGGGCCGAGCCGTGGACGGGTTCGTAAAGCGCCTTTGGGCGACCGTTGGCCATCGGCAGGCCAAGGCTGGCGGACGGCAGCATGCCAAGCGACCCGGTCAGCATCGCCGCCATGTCCGACAGAAGGTCGCCGAACAGGTTGTCGGTCACGATCACGTCAAACTGCTTGGGCCAGCGGCAAAGCTGCATGGCACCGGCATCGGCGTACATATGGGAAAGCTCGACATTCGGGTATTCCTTGTCGTGGATTTCCTGCACCACCTCGCGCCAGAGGATGCCGCTTTCCATCACATTGGCCTTCTCCATCGAGCAGACCTTGTTCGACCGTTTCCGCGCCAGTTCAAACGCCGACCGCGCCACTCGGGCAATCTCGCTTTCGGTGTAGCGTTGGGTGTTGATGCCCACCCGCTCGTTGCCCTCGGTGAAGATGCCGCGCGGTTCGCCGAAATAGACTCCGCTCGTCAGTTCGCGGACAATGACGATATCGAGGCCCGCGACGACGTCTTTCTTCAGGCTCGAGAAATCCGCAAGTGCATCGAAGCACTGCGCCGGGCGAAGGTTCGAAAAGAGGTCCATCTCTTTGCGCAGGCGCAGCAGGCCGCGCTCGGGCTTCACGCTGAAGTCGAGTTTGTCGTATTTCGGCCCGCCGACGGCGCCCAGCAGAACCGCGTCGACCGACTGAGCCTTGGCCATCGTGTCATCGTGCAGGGGCGTCCCGTGCTTGTCATAGGCACAGCCGCCGACAAGGTCTTCCGAGACGTCAAAGGTGATGCCGCGCTTGTCCCCCATCCAGGTGATGATCTTCTTCACCTCGGCCATGACTTCGGGGCCGATGCCGTCGCCGGCAAGGATGAGAAGGGAAGGATTGGCCATGATGGGGGCTCCGCTGGAAGGGGGTCGCGGCTGGCCTAGCGGGTGGCGCGCGCCCGGTCAAGGTGGCGACAAGGCATGCAGAGCGGCGGCGAGGCGATCCCAGACCCGGCGGATGCGGGGCGAGCTGCGCAGCGCTTCGGGCGCGGTCAGCCAGATCGGAAGGCTGGGCAAAGGCAGATGCGGCAGAACACGCTCTACCGCCGGGTCAGTCGCGGCAAGACGGACCTGCACGACGCCGACGCCGCAGCCCGCGCGGACCAGTTCCCAGCAGACCATATGATCGTCGCTGCGGAGCGCGAAGTCGTCGCGGGCAAGGGGAACACCGATCTCGCGCAATCCCCGCAGCAGGATTTCGGACCGGTCATACCCGATGAGGTCGACCCGAGAGAGATCGGCAAAACTCTCTGGCCGACCGGCGGCGTCGAGGTAGGCCGTCGTCGCATAAAGGCCAAGCGGCACCATTGCGACCAGCCGTGTGATGACGTCAAGCTGGGTGGGCCGATACATGCGAAGTGCGATGTCGGCCTCACGATACAGCAGGTTTTCCGAAGAATCGCTGGGGACGAGTTCGATGGCAATCGAGGGATCCACGCGGCGCATGTCGGCAACGATCCCCGGCAGCAGCGTCTGCGAAACAACGCGGCTGGCGGTGATCCGGACCGTGCCGCCGGCCACCTCGGTCCGCCCCTCGGCGGCAAAGCCGAGGCGGAGGGCGGCATCGCGCATCTCGGTCGCGGCAGGCAGGAGGTCGAGCCCCGCGTCGGTCAACTGCATGCCATTGATCGTACGGGTGAAAAGCGAGACGCCGAGTGCCGCCTGCAAGGCCGCAATATGACGGCCGATGGTGGGCTGGCTGGTGCCAGTTGCCCGCGCCGCAGCCGAAAGGGAACCACCTTCGGCGACAGCGAGGAAGAAGCGGATAAGGGTCCAGTCGGCAAGCTTGTTCATTCAAGTATGAATAGCACATAGCCGGTTTTACGCAATTCACTTGCTGGATTTGAATAGGCATTTTGGCTTCATGGTCGAACAGAAAGGGAAAGATCATGAAAGGAACGGTTCTTGTAGGCGGCGCATCGGGCGGTTTCGGGCGGCGCGCGGCACAGGCTTTTGAGGCTGCGGGCTGGCGGGTCCGGCTTTACCGGCGCGGCACGGATATGGGTGAGGCGGCCAAGGGGGCGGATGTGATCGTCAATGGGCTTAACCCGCCGATGTATCACAACTGGCCGGTGCTGATCCCCGCGATAACCTCGCAGGTTGTCGCGGCGGCCAAAGTCTCGGGGGCGACGATCCTGATGCCCGGAACGGTCTATGTCTACGGCGACCAGCCCGGGCCATGGACGGAAACGACGCCGCATCGGTCGCACACCTGCAAGGGGCCGATCCGCGCCGCGATGGAGGCAACGCTAAAGGCCGCAACCAGAGAGGACGTGCGGGTCATCGTCCTGCGTGGCGGCGACTTCATCGACGCAGCAAACCCGAAGACAATGCTGAACATGTTGACGCTGCGGTCCTGGGCACAGGGCAAGCTGATTGCGGCGGGGCCGACCGATGTGCCGCGCAGCTATGCCTACCTGCCGGACCTGGCCCGCGCCGCCGTGATGCTGGCCGAGCGCCGGGCAAGCCTGCACCCCTACGAGACGATCAACATGCCGGGCCTCACCTTCTCGATGGACGATCTGAAGACGCGGATGGAGCGGTTGACCGGTCAAAAGCTGCGCATCGGCCAGTTCCCGTGGTGGGCATTGAGGTTGGCCGGGCCGTTTTACGAGCTGGCGCGCGAGATGTCGGAAATGCGCTATCTCCATCGCACACCGCATTCGATGGATGGCGGGAAATTCGCGCGGCTCTTGCCGGATTTCGTGCCAACGCCGCTGGACCAGGTGCTTGCCGAACACTTGCCTGGCCTGCTGGCCAAGCCTGCCTCGGGCCATTTCAACGCAGCGTGATGTCAACCCAGACAGGAAAGTGACGCGATGCCGCGGACAGATCGGCGGCAAGCGGGTTGGTGGCAGGTGGCCAGAGAACCCCGGCACCACTTACCCGCAGAGCGGCGGAAGGCAGGACATAATCAAGCCGAAGCCCCCCAATCTTGTCGTAAAGGGCGGTGTCGAGCGCTGGGTCACCCTGGTGGTCAGGCTCGGTCCGGCCATGCCCGCCTTCAGGCGTGGGGTCCTGAAGCGCGGGGTGAGAGAGAAGCGCCGCGATGCCGTCGCGCAGACCGTCCCCATCGGCGGGGTCCGAATTTGCGTCGCCCAGAAGGATGAAGGGACCGGCGGGCGGGTCCATCGGCAAAGAACCGTCGAGGAAAAGACTCCAGAAGGTCGCCTCATCATGGTTGCGCTTGCCGTTCCGGTCCTCGGGCCCGTCAAAGACCGGCGGTGTCGCGTGCCAGGCGAGAAGGTAAAGAGGCCCGGCTCCAGTTTCGACCGGCACTTCCCAAAAGCCGGTCGTGGCAAGCCGCTGCACCTCGATCAGCCCCGGGTCCATGCCGTCGGGCGGCATTGCCCCCGGCAGGTCACGCCAGAGAAAGCCCGAAAAGTCGCGCGCGGCGGTCTTGTCCAACGGCAACCGCGACAGCACGGCCATGCCCCCGTGGCCCGAGTAAAGCCCGAACCCCTGCGCATCGCGCGGATCGCCCAGCGTGCCGTTGCCGTCGACATCGAAGCCGGTTTGCAGTCCTGTATTCGGGCGAAAGGCAAACTGGTGAGGATAGTCCTCCCCGACCGCCGCAAGACCCTCGGCCAACAGCCGCAACGCCACCCCGCCCCGGTCGTAGTCAAACTCGGTCAAAAGGACGACATCGGCATCAAGGGCCGCAAGCACGGCGACAACCGCCGCAATCTGCGGGTCGTCGCCTTTGGCCAGGTCTTGCACCAGAAGCCCCGGCCCGGTCCGGTCAAGCCCGACATTCCAGGTGGCGATGCGCAGGGTCTCGGCCCCGGCAGGAGAGGTGGCACATAGCCCCAAGAGAAGAAGGCGTGCCAGCGAGGTCAGAGATCGTCGTCCTCGTCATCATCGCGGTCCAGCTTGCTTGGCTCGATCGCGCCAAGAATGGCCAGCTTTGCCGCGCGCTTGATCCGGATCATGTCCGCGATCCGCGCCATGGCCACCGCCCGCATGATAAGTGCGGCCGGAAGGTAGGCCCAAAGCGCCATCGTCCAGATCAGTGTCTGCGGCGAGGTCAGCGTTTCGGCAGGAATACCCGTGGTCAGGACTGCAATGATGGCCGGAACGACGAAGGGCAGCAGGAAGCCGACCGCAAGATTGGCGTGCGAATCGCGCACCAGCCGGTCAACCACGTCGCCGCCGGCCGTTGGCTCGAATGTCGGCAGGTTGACCCAGACGTTGAACGCACTTTTCGTCGAAGGCCATCCGGCCAGTTTCAGCACGATGACGAACAGCCCCAGCGAGAAGAGCGACAGAAGATATGCGGTTCCTGCGGCAATCTTGATCTGGACGATCTGGCTTGCGGTTGCGCCATCCGCCAGCATGTAGCTTGCCAGCCGGACGGGTGAGTAGGGGAAGTCGAGCGCCACGCCGATAACCAATCCAATCGCGTGGAACAACCGTGAGACGGTGGTCGAGGTCTGTTGATCGGCAACAATGATCGACAGCGACACGACGATGGTCAGCATCATCAGAAACCGGATGCGATTGTACGGTGCGCCATCGCGGAATTCGATCAGGCTTGGGTAGACAGCGTTGTATTCGAAGAAGACAAGCGCTCCGCCGAAAATGGCGATCAGGGCGACGACCTGTTTTGTGTCACTGCCGATGCCCGAAAGGATGACGGACGGGACGACGATCAGGATCATGACAAGGAAGGCCCGCACACCCGCCGCCGTGGCGCGGGAAAGCCAGGTGCGCGCCCAGCCGTCCGTCGAGATGACAGAGGTGAGCCGCAGCTTGCTGCGCAGCAGTTCAATCAACGGGGTGCTGCTTGCCACAATTCCGCCCGAATCTATTCCGCGTTTCACCACGAGATGTCATGTGAAGCGCATTTAGCCGAAACTTTGTGGCCATTTCAGGGTCAGTCAGGACCAAAGCGCCGATGTCGTGTGAAATTTCCGCACAATGCCTGACACTGCTCAAGCCGCTCTGCCGATCAACTTTCGCGGAAAGCGCGGGCGAAGTAGTCCGTGAATGGCTTGACCAGATAGGCGAGCGGCGAGCGTTGTCCGGTTTGCAGGAAAACCTCGACCGGCATGCCGGGCAAAAGCTCACGGTCGCCGAGACGGCTCTGCTCTCCATCATCAAGCTCAAGCTCGGCGGTGTAATAGGTGGCCCCGGTTTGCGAATCTGTCAGCGCATCGGCCGAGACAAGGGTGACGTGGCCCCGAAGATGCGGCGTGTCACGGGCCGAGAATGCCGAGAGCACAAGTTCTGCGCTTTGCCCGATGGCAACCTCGTCAATCTGGATTGGCGCAATCCGCGCCGTGATGACCAGCGGGCGATCCTGGGGAATGACGAAAAGCACCGGGTCGGCCGGGCGCAGCACGGCCCGGGGCGTCGTCACCTGCATGCCCAGCACGATGCCCGCCACCGGGGCCCGGATCTCTAGCCGGTCGATACGTTCCACCAGCGCCCGGCGGCGTTCCGCAAGTTCAAGCGTCATCGGGCCGATCTGTCGAAGTTCGGTCGTGGCCTCTTCGCGCCGTTTGGTGGCAAGGCTTGAGATCTCGATCTCGATCTCGGTGACCTGCCCCTCGGTCTTCGCCAGTTCGGCCGCCAGTTCCCCAAGCTGACCTTCCAGCCGCGCCTGCTCGCGTTGCAGGGCCAGGACGGTTCCGGCCTGCGCCAGACCCTTGTCAAGCAGCTCTTGCTGCGACGCGAGTTCCTGCTCGATAAGGTCTAGCTGCTTTGCCAGGGCTTTGCTTTGGGCAGTTATGCCATCCGACTGCGACCGGATCTGGTCAATACGGCGCGACAATAACTCACGCTGTTCGGCAAGGGTGGCGCGACGGGCCTCGAACAGACGTTGCTGGCCCTCGACCTGGGCGGCGACCTCGGGGGAAGTCGCGGCAAGCGCCAGGATTTCGTTGGAGAAGACAAGGGTCGACGCTTCGTCCCGCTCGGCGACAAGACGGGCAAAACGGCCGGCCAGTTCGGACAGTTGATCCTCGACGATCGTCAGTTCCGAGCGAATAGCGGCACCGTCGAGCCGGATCAGCGGGTCCCCGGCTGCGACGCGCGCGCCCTCGGTGACGAGAATCTCTTCGACGACGCCACCGTCCGGATGCTGGACGATCTGACGGTCTCGCTGAACCTCGATCTGGCCCTGTGCGACGATCGCGCCCGAGATCTTGGCCAAAGTCGCCCAAAGGCCGAAGCCAAGGATCAGCACGATGCTTGCAAGCAGGCCCAAAAGTACCGGTCGGCGGATCGAGATGTTTGTGCCGATCACACGACACCCCCAGCCGTCGCCGAGCGCGCGATGTCGCCGGCGTTCTTGACCGTTTCGCGCAAGACCGTGTCGCGCGGGCCGTAAGCGGCAACCGCGCCGTCCTTCATGACAAGCAAGAGGTCGCATTCCTGAATCGCCGCCGGGCGATGTGCCATGATCAGGACCGATGATCCCGCCGCTTTCGCCGTGCGGATTGCGTGGTTCAGCGCTGCCGAGCCATCGTTGTCGAGGTTGGAGTTCGGCTCGTCGAGGATGAGGATGACCGGGTCCCCGTAAAGCGCGCGGGCCAGCCCGATCCGCTGCACCTGTCCGCCGGATAGACGGCTGCCGACGGTGGCGACCTGGGTGTCGTAGCCGTCGGGGAGCTTCAGGATCATCTCATGCGCGGCGGCGGCGCGGGCGGCAGAAATGATTCGACTGGGGTCCGCCCCGGGCTGAAGACGGGCGATATTCTCGGCAATCGTTCCATCAAACAGCGACACCCTCTGCGGCAGATAGCCGATGTAGCTGCCAAGTGTGTCAGGGTCGTATTGATCAAGCGTCGCCCCATCCAGCCGGATGCGACCAGCCGACGCCCGCCAGACGCCGATCAGCGCGCGAGCAAGCGAGGATTTTCCCGACCCGGACGGCCCGATCACCCCGATCGCCTGGCCGGGCGGCAGGGTGAAGGTGACCCCGCGCAAGACCGGGCTGGTGCTGCCCGGCGGCAGGACAGTCAGGCCCTGGACTTCCAAAAGCGCCTTGGGGCGCGGGAGCGCAGTCCGGGCCGCCGGGGCCGGGTTGCCGGCCAGAAGCTCGGCCAGGCGGGCCTTCGCCTGCCGGGCGCGCGTGACCACCGGCCACTGGCCGACGGCCTGCTCGACCGGCTGCAGGGCCCGGCCCATCAGAATGGACGCCGCAATCATCGCGCCGGCCGACAGGTCTTGTTTCAGGACCAACCAGGCCGCCAGGCCAAGCATGGCGGACTGCAGGAAAAGCCGGAAGGTCTTGATCAGCACGGAGTACCGGCCCGCGGCGTCGGATGCGACCAGCCCGTCATCAAGCGCCTTGTCACGGCGACCCTTCAGACGGACAAAGGCCGACCCGCTCATCCCAAGGGCCTGCACCAGCTCGGATTCGGATTTCAGGTTCTCGGCCTGCCGTTCGGCCGCAAGGGCCGCCAGATTCGCGGTCTTGAGAGGCTCTTCGGTGCTGCGCTGGTTCATCCAGCTGAGGGCGACGATGATAAGCCCGCCCCCGATGGCCAGATACCCAAGCCATGGGTGGAAAATGAAGATGGCGAAGAGAAAGAGCGGGGCCCAGGGGGCATCGAAGAGCGCAAGCAGGACCGGCGAGGCCCAGAAGCGCGCGATGGCATCGAGGTCCTTTTGTGCCGCCAGTGCGGCGGTATCCTGCGGCGCGACCGTCAGGCGTCGGAAGGCGGCAGACAAGACCCGCGCATCCAGCTTTTGCTGCAGTCGCGCGCCGACACGAGCCATGATCCGGCTTCGGGCGTGGTCGAGAAGCCCCATGATCAGGAACAGGAACGCCATCAGAAGCGTCAGCGCGAGCAAGGTTTCCTCGGACCGCGACACCAGCACGCGGTCATAGACCTGCAGCATGTAAAGCGGTGCAGTCAGCATCAGGATGTTGACGAAAGACGAAAAGACGAAGGCCGTGAGGGTTGCCTGGCGCGAAGCGGCCCGCGCAGCGGCAAGTTCAGAAAGACCGGCGCGGATGTCGGTCGGCTGCTTTCCCGGGTCTGCCATCGTTCCTTCCTTGGCGTGTTCCTGCCGTGAACGCCGCTTCAACCAAGTTTGACCGTTGTCTATGGCAAGTCTGAGACTTATGCCTTGCCAACGGCCACACAAAACTATCCTAAGCAGCGTGGTTGCCGGACAGTAGGGAAATGACGCTGAAGATTCCATTGATATCGAAGCGGCTTGCGCGAATTTCGGCCATGCTTTTGGCTGGCAGCTTTCTGGCGGGCTGCGCAGGTGGCGTGGGGCCGAATGGGATCAACGACCCCTACGAACCGACAAACCGGAAGATTCATGCCTTCAACAAGGGCGTTGACCGGGCCCTGGTCGGGCCTGCGTCAAAGGGCGTTGGCGCGATACCGGAGCCGGTGAAAAAGGTCGTCGGCAATGTCGCGGAAACGCTCGATTTGCCAGGAGATATCGCGAACAACCTCCTCCAGTTGCGCGTTGGTGCCGCGGCCCAGAACACGCTGAGACTTGCGGTGAATCTGACGGCTGGACTGGCCGGGATCTTTGATGTCTCGTCAGTCCTTGGGCTTGAGGGCGACCCGACCGACTTTGGCGAGACACTGCATGTCTGGGGCGTGGGCGAAGGGCCATATGTCGAGCTGCCGCTTGCCGGGCCTTCGACGGTGCGGGACGCCACAGGGACGGTCGTCGACGTCGTGCTGAACCCGGTTCGGTTGGCCCTGCCCGAGAAGGAAGCCCTGGCCGCGACGGCGGTGCAGCTTTTCTCACGACTTGGTGATCGCGACCGCTTCTCGGATACGGTGGATTCGATCCTATATGAGAGTGCTGACAGCTATGCCCAGGCGCGGCTTCTTTACCTGCAGAACCGGCGCTTCGAGCTGGGGCAAGAGGTGGGCGCTGCAGGCGAAACGGGCGCAGGCGACGACGGTTTCATCGACCCATACGAGGATCCCTATGCCGAATGACATCCTTCTGACACGCCGCGGTCTTGCGGTTGGCCTTGCGGCCGGACTGGTTCTTGCCGCGCTGCCTTTCCCGGCAGCGGCCCTGACAGCAGAAGCGGCGAAAGGGCTGGTCGACAAGACCGTCGCCGACGTCAACAAGATCATCGGTTCGGGCAAGTCCGAAAAGGCGATGCTGAACGACTTTGAAAGGCTTTTTGCGAGCTATGCCGATGTGCCGACGATTGCGCGGTCGGTCCTTGGGACGGCAGCGCGCTCGGCGTCCAAGGGGCAGCTGTCCAGCTATACCAAGGCGTTCCAGGGGTACATCAGTCGCAAATACGGCCGCCGGTTCCGCGAATTCATCGGTGGGACGATCGAAGTTGCCGAGGCCCGCGCGGTAAAGAGCTATTACGAGGTGATCTCGACCGCACGGCTGCCGGGAGATGCGCCGTTCGAGGTGCGCTGGCATGTGTCGGACAAGTCTGGCAAGAGCCTGTTCTTCAACATCATCATCGAAGGCGTGAACATGCTGGCCTCCGAGCGCACCGAAATGGGTGCACTCCTCGACCAGCGCGGCGGCGACCTTGACCGACTGATCGCTGACCTGAAGTCGATCTAGGCCAACGGTCGACGAGAGGCGATTTCTTGGAAGAAATCGTGACGGAGCCTGCACAGGCTCCGTACAGGAATTTTTGAAAATTCCGGTTCGTGCGGCGAATGCGGGTCAGTTGTCTTTGTTCAAGATGTCTTCCAGGATCTGTTCCACCAGATCATCTTCGTTGACAGCCGGTTCAGGCAGTGGCGCGGTATAGGCGTCGGGCAAGGGTTCCTCGTAGAACTCGCCGTTGTACGAAGGTGCATTCGGGTCGTCGAAATAGGGCACGTCCTCGGCTGCGATGGCCCCCTCGCCAGTGCCGGGCGCGACAGGCGCGTAGGTCGATTCGGGGATTTCCTTCATCAGGGGTTTTGCAGGCAGGCCTTCGTTGATCCGCACCATGACCTCGTGCCAGATCTCGGCTGGAAGCCCGGCGCCGGTGACGCCAGTCAACGGGCTGTTGTCGTCATAGCCCATCCAGACGCCCACCACATAATCGGCGGTAAAACCCACGAACCAGGCATCGCGCGCGCTTTGCGTGGTGCCGGTCTTGCCCGCCGCTTCGCGGTCATCCAGCCGCGCCCGGCTGCCGGTGCCGGAATTCAGGACCTCGGTCATCATGTAGGTCAGCGCATGCGCCGCCTTTTCCGAGATCACCCGCTCGCCTATCCCGCCGCCCGCACCGAAGAGGGGCTCGTCCATGCCTTTCAATTTAAGCGCATGAAGGCCATAGGGCGTGACGGCCGAGCCGCCGTTCAGGATGCCGGCGAATGCCCCAGTCATCTCGATCAGCGTCGATTCCGAAACGCCCAGCGCCAGCGCCGGGCCGTCAGCCAGGTTCTGCGCCACGCCGAAATCGGTCACGACCTTCTTGACCAGATCACGCCCGACGGCCTCGGACACCCGGATCGCCGGAATGTTGCGGCTTTCGGCCAGGGCCTGGGTCAGGGTGATCGTGCCCTTGTATTCCTTGTCATAGTTCGTCGGACACCAGTCGCCTGAACCTGCCGTGTAGATGCAAAGCGGCGTGTCCTCGACATAGTCGAGCGGGCTGTAGCCAAGATCCAGGGCCGCCGCATAGATGAACGGCTTGAACGTTGATCCCGTCTGCCGCAGCGCCTGGGTCGCGCGGTTGAAGTCGCCGGCATTCGGCAAGTTGCGCCCGCCGACCATCGCCCGCACTGCGCCGTCCGCGCTCATCACCACGATGGCCGCTTGGGCCTTCGAGCCGTCCTTCACCTTGTTCTCGAAGACCCAGGCCAGCGCTTCCTCGGCCTTCTTTTGCAGGTCTTGGTCCAGTGTCGTCTCGATCACCACATCTTCGGTCGTGTTGCGCGCCAGATAGTCGGGCGTCGTTTCCATCACCCAGTCGGCGAAGTAGCCGCCAGACTTTTGCTTTGCCGCTTTCGACAGCACTGCCGGGTTGGCGCGGGCTTCATCCGCCTCGGCCTTCGTCAGATAGCCTTGGTCCTCCATCAACCCTATGACCACCGCGGCCCGGCCACGGGCGCGGTCCATGCTGGCTGTGGGTGCATAGGTCGAGGGGGCTTTCAGAAGACCCGCCAACATCGCCGCCTCGGCGGTCGAGACATCCTTTGCAGACTTGCCGAAGTACCGCTGCGCTGCCGCCTCGAAACCCCGCGCGCCCGCACCCAGATAGGCGCGGTTGAAGTAGATCGTCAGGATTTCCTCTTTCGAGTACTTGACCTCCATCGCCAGCGAGAAGGGCACCTCCTTGATCTTGCGCCACATGCCGCCGCGGCGGCAGTCCTTTTCGTAATCCGCTTCGGACTTCCAGAGCGCCGGATCCCATTCGACCCCCAGACACAGAAGCTTTGCCGTTTGCTGGGTGATCGTCGAGCCGCCATTGCCCTCGAACGCGCCCCGGCCCTCCGAGAGGTTGATCCGGATCGCCGACGCGACGCCACGGGGCGAAATCCCCAGGTGCCAGTAGAACCGCTTGTCCTCGGTCGCGACCACGGCGTCGTGCAGGTCTTGCGACACGCTTTCAGCGCTGATCATGCCGCCAAACGTCTCTCCGCGCCACGCGAAGACCTCGCCATCGCGGTCAAGCATGGTGACCGAGCCGCGCGCCCGACCGTCGATGAGGTCGGCGACCGCAGGCAACTGGGCGTAGAAATACCAGACGATGCCCGCAAGGATCAGCGCGCCAACGGCCGTGGCCCGCCAGACGATGCCCCACAGAAGACGCCAGACGAAAAGGAAGCTGCCAAGGATCATCCCATGCTGCCGCCGTGGCCGTGCCACGCGGGTGCGCGTCCTTGCGGCGTTCGTCACCTTTGGCGGTGCGGGTTTCTTCGGCCCACCATTTGACTCCCCGTTCCGTGCCGGGGTGTAACGCTTGTCTGCAACAAGAGGGCCACGCCCCCGGTTTCCAATTGCCATGCCTGCTCTTGCCACTTGTGACCTGGGTCGGTTTTGACCCGTTTGCGCCACAATAGACCGACTTTGCCGGAAAGCGAAGTCAGGTTGGCCACGATTCGCGTGCCGAAGCCGCCCAGTATTTAGGCAGTCCTCGCTGAAAGTGCAAAAAATGTGCACCTGGCGCCGGAAATGGCGAGCGAAAGGCCGGCCGATCCTTGTGCAGCCCCCGCATTCGCCGCCCTCATTTCACCGAAGGCTCTGCGTCATGGATGCCTGCCAAAGACAGAGGGGAAAGTCGTGAAGCTCATCATAGCAGCAATCAAGCCGTTCAAGCTTGAGGAGGTCCGCGAGGCGCTGACCGCCATCGGCGTGCGCGGAATGATGGTGACCGAGATCAAGGGATTCGGCAGCCAGTCCGGCCACACCGAGATCTATCGCGGCGCAGAATACGCGGTGAACTTCGTGCCGAAAGTCCGGCTCGAGATCGTGGTCGCAGACGGCCTTTCTGACCAGGTCGTCGCCACAATTCAGAAAACGGCCAAGACCGACAAGATCGGCGACGGAAAGATTTTCGTCCTCGACGTAGAGCATGCCGTGCGCGTCCGCACCGGCGAAACCGATGACGACGCGCTGTGATGCGGCGGGGGAAAAGGGGAAACACCTGAGATGACTATGAAATCAAAACTTGCAGCACTCCCGGCGCTTTTCGCCGGACTGCCTGCCCTTGCGCAGGACGGGCCGATCCTGAACCCGACGGTCGAGCAGATGGCCACGATGGTTGACAAGGGCGATACCACCTGGATGCTGGTCAGCTCGGCACTGGTCCTGATGATGGCGATCCCGGCGCTGGCCCTGTTCTACGGCGGCCTTGTGCGTACCAAGAACATGCTCAGCCTCTTGATGCAGGTTCTGGTCATCGTCTCGGTTTGCGCGGTGATGTGGATTCTGGTGGGCTACAGCCTCGCCTTCACCAGTGGCTCGCCCTACATCGGTGGCCTGTCGAAAGCCATGCTCGCAGGGGTCGGCACCGGCACCTATGCCGCGACGTTCTCGAACAATGTCTACATCCCGGAATATGCCTTCGTGATCTTCCAGATGACCTTCGCCTGTATCACGCCGGCGCTGTTCATCGGGGCCTTCGCTGAGCGGATCAAATTCTGGCCGCTGATCGTGTTCTGCATCGGCTGGTCGCTTCTGGCCTACTACCCGATCGCCCATATGGTCTGGTTCTGGGCTGGTCCGGACTTTCTGTCGGTCCCGGAATACGCAGGCGACATGGGCCTTCTGTGGAGTTGGGGTGCGCTGGACTTCGCCGGCGGCACGGTCGTCCACATCAACGCCGGGGTTGCGGGTCTGATCGGCTGCATCGTTGTCGGCAAACGGGTCGGGTTCAACAAGGAACCGATGCCGCCGCACAGCCTGACGCTGACGATGGTTGGCGCCTCGCTTCTGTGGGTCGGCTGGTTCGGCTTCAACGCGGGGTCCAACCTTGAATCGAACGGCTTGACCGCCCTTGCCTTCCTGAACACCTTCGTCGCAACCGCCGGCGCAACGCTGTCCTGGATCCTCGTCGAGCAAGTGCGCCACGGTCGCCCGTCCCTGCTGGGCGCGGTGACAGGTGCGGTTGCGGGCCTTGTTGCGGTCACTCCCGCGGCAGGTTTCGCCTCGCCCGGCGGAGCGTTGATCCTTGGCCTGATCGTCTCGCCGGTCTGCTATATCTTCGTCTCGACGGTGAAAAAGAGCTTCGGGTATGACGACAGCCTGGACGTCTTCGGGGTCCACGGCGTGGGCGGGATCATCGGTGCCATCGGCACCGGTATCCTTGCCGACCCGGCGCTTGGTGGTCAGGGCTGGTTCGACTACACCGTCTTCCCGGCGGTCGCGGGGGCCTATGACATGGGCGGTCAGGTCTGGACGCAAGTCAAGGCGGTTGCGGTGACCGTGGTCTGGACGGGCGTCGTGTCACTGGTTCTCTTCTACGTCATCAAGGCGGTCTTCGGGCTTCGTCCCTCGGCCGATGACGAACGCCAGGGTCTGGACCAGACCTCGCACGGTGAAAGCGCCTACAACTACTAAGACGACGATCGGCGGCAGGCCCCCTCCTCCCTGCCTGCCTCCGAGAAGACGACGGCCCGCGGGACACTCCCCCTGCGGGCCGTTCGCATTTGGCCTTCTTCTCGTTCGGCCTCCTCCTCGTTCGACTGCGTCTCCTCGTCGGATGGCCACCCCGGCGAGGAGTGACGAAGTCATCGACGAGCGGCCCGGCCCTGCGCCCTTCCAACGTCCCACCGGGACGCATATGCTCCCCGCCAAAAGGAGACATCATGCCTCAGTCCGGCAGACCGTTCCGGGGCGTAACCCTCATCATCGCTGCCACTTTCCTCTTCGCCGTGGCCGACACGCTCGGCAAGCATCTCGCCGTGCTCTGCCCTGCCGCACTGATCCTCACCGTTCGCTATGCAACCAATCTTGCGCTGGTGACCGTGGCGATGTGGCCCGGGCATCGGTCGGCGCTCTGGCGCACCAGGCGGACCGGTCTCGCGATCCTGCGCGGCCTCTGCCTGACCATCGCGTCGATCACCTTTCTGCAGGCATTGCGGACGATGCCGGTGGCCGAAACCGTGGCGATTGTCTATCTCACACCGGTTCTGGTTCTGCTGGCTGCGGGCCCGGTGCTCAAAGAGACGATCCACCTTTCGGGTTGGATCAGCGTGGTCCTGGGCTTTCTTGGCGTGCTTCTGATCGCCCGGCCAGGCGGCGGGCTTGATGCCTGGGGGGTGACACTGACGCTGGCAAGCGCTGTCTTCAGCGCGGGGTACCATCTACTCACCCGGGCCTTGATGCCAAGTGAGACGACGATGGCGCTGATGTTTCACACTGCCCTTGCCGGGACCGTAGTCTTCCTGATGCTGGTTGCTTTCGGCGGGCCGGTTACCGTTCCCGACTCGGCAGATTTCGGACGGATGCTTGCCCTCGGAGCGCTGACCAGTCTGGGCCATCTCTTCTTCACCGCCGCCTACCGCGACGCCACGGCATCGACACTTGCCCCGGTCAACTACATGCACATCGCCTTCGCCACCCTTCTCGGCTGGCTGGTTTTTCAGCAGGTTCCCGATGTCTGGGGCTTCACCGGCATGGCCATGATCGCTGCCGCAGGTTTTCTGGCTGCTTGGCGGACGGGCCCATAGGGGTCGTGTCAGTCGGCCCTTTGCGCCGGGCAGATCCTTGCCAGATCCTTAATGCCCACAGACAAGGTATTGATTCAGAATGATTTCAGAATCTGTCCACCGTGGACATGTCCGACGAGGAGACGCAGTCGAACGAGGAGGTGCCGTCAGAAGAACCCGCGCGGGATCAGCCGGTGCTCATAGGCGTCCCGCTCCAGCTCCTCCCGGAAGTCCGGGTGCGCGATCGAAATCAAGAGGTGCGCCCGTTCGGCGATGGACCGGCCTTTGAGGTTCACGATCCCGAATTCCGTCACCACATACATGATGTCGGTCCGGGGCGTCGTCACCACGTTGCCCCGCGTCAGCGCGGTCACGATCCGGCTCTTCCGCTCACCCCTCTTGTCATAGGTCGAGGCAAGGCACATGAAGCTTTTCCCGTCCTTGCTCGCATAGGCCCCGCGCATGAACTGCAGCTGACCCCCGGTGCCCGAGATATGCCGGAACCCATCGGATTCCGACGCTGCCTGCCCCTGCAGATCGATCTGCGTGGTGTTGTTGATCGCAACCACGCGGTCATTCTGCATGATGATATGCGGCATGTTGGTATAGTCGACCGGGTGAAACTCAACCTGTCGGTTGTGGTCCAGGAAGTCGTACAGGTACTGTGCGCCAAGGGCGAAAGTGCAGACCATCTTGCCGGGGTTCAGCTGCTTTTTCGCCCCGGTAATCCGTCCCGCGCGATAAAGGTCGACGATGCCGTCGGTCATCATCTCGGTATGGATGCCAAGGTCGGATACCGGGCTTTCGGCCAGAAGCGTGCAGACCGCATTCGGCATCCCTCCAATCCCGATCTGCAGACAGGAGCCATCCTCGACCTCGGCCGCGATCAGCCTGGCAACGGCTTTGTCGACCTCGCTCGCGGGAGCTTTCGGCAGCTCGGCAGTCGGTTTGTCGAAGCCCGGGATGATGTAATCAACCTCGGACACATGGACCCCAGTGCCCGAACCGTAGACATAGGGCATCGTCGGGGTTTCCTCGACGATCACCATCTTGCCCCGTTCGACCAAGGCCCGCATCCAGATCGTGCTGGGGCCGAAGTTAAAGAACCCCTCGGCATCCATTGGCGTGGTCTTGAAGACCACGATGTCCGGCGGGTCTATGAAGCGACGGTAGTAATCGGGCACTTCGCCCAGGTTCACCGGAAGGTAATGCGCGATGCCGCCATCATGCTTGCGCCGGTCGTAGCCGCTGAAATGGGTCGAAAACCAGTGGACATGCTTGCCGTCGGGATCGGCTTCCAACACGGCCCTGGGACGGGTGGTCAGGACTGAACGGATACGGACGTTTGTCAGCGGACCGATCCGGCGGCCCAAGGCCTCGTCAAACGCATCCGGCTGGCCAATGGACGCCCCATAGTCAAGCCACATGCCGGGTTGCACCAGTGCGGCTGCCTCGTCCGCCGAAATCCGTTTCGCCATGCGCGGCATTTCTTTCTCCCCCGAAGAATTCCCGGCAGTCAAGCACGTCGCCGGACCTATGCCAAGCCATCAGGGCGCCAAGCTGGCCCGCGGCGTCCAGACCAGCAGCCGCCTCCGGGCTTACAGCACCTGCGCGATGGCTGCGGCCAGTATCGGTACGGTCCTGGTGTTCAGGCCCGCGATGTTGATCCGGCTGTCGCTGACCATGTAGATGCCATGCTCCTCGCGCAGCCGGTTCACCTGGGCCTCGGTCAGACCGAGGCGGCTGAACATGCCTCGGTGACTGGCCACGAAGTCGAAACGGTCCGAGTTGGTGGCCCGGCGCAGCTCGTCGGCCAGGTGCTTGCGGAGCCCCAGCATGTTCTGACGGACCTCTTCCAGCTCCGCTTTCCAGTCTGTTGTCAGGTCCGCATCCTCAAGGATCATTGTCACCAGCCGTGCGCCATGGTCGGGTGGAAAGCTGAAGTTCTGCCGGTTGACGTAGTTCAGATTCCCTTGCACGATCGCTTTGCGGTCCGCGCCCGTAAGCGCGATGAGGATACCCGCGCGCTCGCGGTAGATGCCGAAGTTCTTCGAGCACGAGGCGGCGATCAGCACCTCTGGAAAGGCGGCTGCGATCTTGCGGGTGGCGGCTGCATCTTCCTCGAGCCCGTCGCCGAAGCCCTGGTAGGCAAGGTCGACGAAGGGCACCCCACCCTTGCGCTGCAAAAGGGCGATGACCTGATCCCACTGCCCCGCATCCAGGTTCGCGCCCGTAGGGTTGTGGCAGCAGCCGTGCAGAAGGACCGCATCCCCGGCGGCGACGCTGTCCAGGTCCGCCATCAGCCCGGCAAAGTCGATGCCGGAGGTGGCCGCGTCAAAGTAGCGGTACTCGGCCATCGGCATGCCGAGGTATTTCACGATCGAGGGGTGGTTCGGCCAGGTCGGAGCAGAAAGCCAGATGCGGGCCTTTGGGTTTGCCATGCGGATCAGTTCCAGCGCCTGCCGGATCGCCCCGGTCCCGCCGGGGGTGGCGATCGCGGCGGCGCGGTCGGCATAGCCGGCCCCTAGGATCAGCCCCACCATCGCGGCACCATAGGCGGGATCGCCCGCCAGACCGGTGTAGGTCTTGGTTGTCTCGACCTCCCACAGCCTCTTCTCTGCCGCTTTCACCGCCCGCATCACCGGCGTCAGGCCGGTTGCGTCCTTGTAGACACCGACGCCAAGGTCGATCTTGGTGCTCCGCGGGTCATCGCGGTACATGGCAATAAGCTGCAGGATCTTGTCTTGTGGCTGAGGACTTAGGGTCTCGAGCATCATGGACTCCAGTTCGATTAGCTGGTGGCAAGGCGCGCGCCCTCCCAAAGGTCAGATGAGCGGGTTAGGGGTCAGCAGCGGACCACACTGCCAAGAACGCGCAGGCAGGGCGCTTATTCCATCGGTAGCTCTGTCAATTCGGTGGCGGGCCCGTTATCCGGTTGCGACCCGCAGATCATCATACATGCCCCATTCGGCCCAGGAGCCGTCGTAAAGCGCGTGGTTGCGGTGGCCGATCCGTTCCAGCGCGAGGCTGAGGATCGCGGCAGTAACACCCGAGCCGCAACTGGTGATCGCGGGTTTTTTCAGGTCCACACCGGCTGCCTCGAAGACCGCTTTCAACTCGGCCGGCGGCTTCATCGTCCCGTCGGGGTTCAGGACTTCGGCAAAGGGAATGTTCTTGGCCCCCGGAATGTGTCCGGCGCGCAGGCCGGGACGCGGCTCGGACACCTCGCCCCGAAAGCGGGGGGCAGAGCGGGCATCGATGATCTCGGCTTCGCCCAGCTTTGCGGCATGGGCGACCTGTGTCACGTCCTTGACCAGCTGGTTCTGGCGGCTGACCGTCATATGCCGGTCGCGGATGACCGGGGCCATGTCCTCGATCTCGCGTCCCTCGGCCTGCCATTTGGGAAAACCGCCGTCCAGCACAGCGACATCGGTCTTTCCCATCAGCCGGAAGGTCCACCAGACCCGCGCCGCGCTGAAGAGGCCGGCACCGTCATAGATCACCACCTGATGACCGTCGCCGACCCCCATCGCCCGCATTCGGCTGATGAACTTCTCGGGTGGTGGGGCCATGTGCGGCAAGCTGGACCGCTGGTCTGAAATCTCGTCGATATCGAAGAACCGCGCGCCGGGGATATGCGCGGCGTCATACTCCGCCCGGGCGTTGCGGCCTGCGTCGGGCAGGTACCAGCTGGCGTCCAGGATGCGCAGATCCGGGTCGCGCAAATGCTTTGCCAGCCAGTCGGTCGAGACTAGGGTCTTGGGGTCATCCAGAGGCGAATGGGTCATGGCGGGTCTCCCGGAATGTCAACGGGATATACCCATGCGTGAGCGGTGGACGCAAGCGCGGGAGGGGTCGCAATTGGTTGGCGCGGGGATCAAAGTCCCCGCGCCGAAGCTCTTTCGTGTCCGATTACTTCACGAGGGCCTTCTTGACGAAGCCAAGGATTGCGGTCAGCACGGCACCGCCAATACCACCGCCTGCAACGGACTGGATGATGGCGCCGATATCGAGACCGGCTGCCGCATCTGCCGCCGCACCGGCGTCCCCGCCAAGCATACCCATCAGTAGCCCGCCGACGCCGCCGCCAACAGCGCCTGCGACCGAGTTGCCTGCGGTCCCGAGGCTCAAATTCTTCAGCCCAGCGCCTGCCGCGTTGCCGCCAACCAGACCTGCGATGATCTGGATGATCAGGTTCATATCCATACCGATTACCTTTCCCTCTACGCCGATTCCCATCCGGGATTTCCCGGCACTTCCCCCGAACTTGATGTCCGGTAGCGTTAACCTTGCCAGATATGGGGGTATCCGGCAACAAAAGTCTGAATATTGTGCAGATCGACCCCAGACTGGAGTCAGATCAGCCCTGGCTGTTCTGCTTCAGAAGCCGCGCCTTCTGCCGGTCCCAGTCGCGCTTGGCGCTGGTTTCGCGCTTGTCGGTCAGCTTCTTGCCTTTGGCCACGCCAAGCTTCAGCTTCACGATCCCGCGTTCGTTGAAATACATTTTCATTGGCACGATCGTCATGCCTTCGCGGCCCACTGCGGACCAAAGTCGGCCAAGCTCCTTGCGCGAAACCAAGAGTTTGCGGCGACGGCGTTCCTCATGCCCGAAGGTCTTGGCCTGTAGATAGGGCGCAATGTAGCCGTTGATCAGCCACAGCTCGCCGCCTTCGACGGATGCATAGCTTTCCGCGATATTCGACCCACCCTGGCGCAGGCTCTTTACCTCGGAGCCGAAAAGCATGATCCCGGCCTCAAGGTCGCTTTCGATGTGGTAATCGAAACGCGCCCGCCGGTTTTCGGCGATCAGTTTGGAATTGGGATCGGATTTCTCTACCATGATCGCCGTGAGATAAGGTCTGACGCAGGCTTAGTCCAGAAGGGTTGCGATGTTCATACAGATTGCTCTTGGAACCGGGCTGCTGCTGGTCAACGTCCTTATCATGGCGCTTGCGGCTTTCCTTCTGGAAACGGCCTTTCGCAGCGCGCACCAATGGTTGGTTGCACCACCACAACGGCCGAAGTTGCTTTTGCTCTTGATTGGCGTCTGCTTATGGGTGCTGGCCGTGGTGACGACGGGTGTCTGGATCTGGGCCGTCGCGCTATTGACCTTGGGTGCGTTTCCGACGCTCGAGTCGGCCGTGTATTTTTCGCTGGTCGCCTTCACGACACTCGGTCTTGGCGACGTGGTCGCCCCGCAAGAATGGCGGATTCTTTCTGTCATGGCGGCTGTCAACGGTTTCCTCAGCTTCGGGCTTCTCACTGCACTTCTGGTCGAAGCCCTGCGTCAGGTCCGGCTGGCCCAGCTTGAGACCCGACATCGCGACTGAACCGCCGATCTTTCAGCGATTAATCGCAGTCCCGCCTAACCCTTCAGTTCGTCGGTAATCCGCACCGGCCCCACCGCGCCTTTCAACTTTGCGCGGTAGATCACCACACCTTCTGCCACCCGCATCACATAGGTCCGGGTCTCGGCGAAGGGGATCGTCTCGACCCAATCGACCACATCCACATCCGCGCGCCTTGGGTCGCCGAATTCTGTGATCCAGCGGCGGGGCCGACCTGGTCCGGCGTTGTAGCCCGAGGCGATAAGGGCAATCGAGGGGCCGAATTCCTCGGCCATTTCGGCCAGGTAGGCCGCGCCCATGGTCACGTTATAGGCCGGGTCAGAGATCAGCTTGCCTGCATCAAAGTCCTTGCCCAACTTGGCGGCCATCAGCTTCGCGGTGCCGGGCAGGACCTGCATCAACCCCCGCGCATCCGCCGAAGATCGCGCCGCCGGGTCGAATTCGCTTTCCCGACGCGAAATCGACAGCGCGAGCGCCCGGCTGACCTTCAACCCGTCCGGCACCAGGTCCGGCGCCGGATAGTAGGCGTGCGGCAGGATAAGTCCGCGTTCGGCTGCGGCCTTGGCCACCAGAAGCGCCAGATGCGGCTCGCCCCAGGCCAGCGCCATGTCGGCCATCTGCGAAAGCCCCGTCCCGTCCTGGCTTTCGCCCAAATGCAGAAGGAAGCGCTTGGCCGTCGTCCGGTCCCCGGCTTTCAAGAGGATATCCACCGCTTCCAGCACCGAGGATTGCCGGAAGCCCGCCCCGCGCCAGTCCGGTGCGCTGGATTTGGCCAGAAGACCCTCATCCAGTGTCAGCCCCAGCTGTTCGGCGGCCAGAAGCCCGTAGAACGCCGTTTGATGCTTGGCGGCGGCCTGATAGCTGGCCTTGGCGTCCAGCCCTGCTGCCTCCAGCGCGCGGGCTTGCCAGTAATGCGCGCGGGCAAGGCTGATCGGGGTTTTCACCTCTGCCTGAAGCCGCTTGAAGTGTTCAAGCGCCGTTGTCGGATCGTCGAGTCGGCGCAAGGCAATGAAACCTGAAAGGAATTCGAGATCGACAAAGTCGGTCCCCGTCGTCAGGTGATGGTTCGCCGCCACACGGTAGGCTTCCTTGGCCCGGCCCTTACGCAGCAGATACCGCGCCAGCACCGCCCGGCGGTCGGCCCAGGCTTCCGGTCGACCAAGGCTGTCGGCGCTTGTCGACCGGTCAAGGATCAGCTCCAGCGCGTCGTCATAAAGGTCCTTCTGCATCCGCCAGATGAACCGGTCATGCGCCAGACCCGCGTCCCCAGCCCGCGATTTCGGCACCGCTTTGATGGCCGCCGTCACCCTTTTGGCATCGCCTTGAACGGCGAGTCGTGCCTGGGCCAGCGCCTGGACATCCTTTGGCACCCGCGCCAGCATCCGTTCGGCTTCCTTGCGGCGACCCTCCCAAAGCAGCGTGTCCAGCCGCAGCTCATGCACGAACCCCACTGCTTCGGGCAGAAGCTCGATCAGCGCCGCCTCTTCGTCCTGCGCGAACGGCAAGCTGGACCAGGCCCGCATCGCCTCGGTCTCGGCCTCGGCCACCCGACCGACTGATATCAGCGCCCGGACATGGGCGATGGCGCCAAGGCCGGTCACCGGCAGGCCGCCGTCGAACCAGGCGATGACCCGGGAGGGGTCATCCGACCGCGCCACCGCCTCTTCACCCTTTTCCCGCAGCAAGGGCAGGCCCGGCCAGTCCGGCCGCCGGGCAAGGAAATCCTCATACTCGCCAAGCCGCCCTTCACCTGCCCGCAGGCGTTGCCATTCGATCACGTCGCGCCCAACGCCCGAAGGCGCCACGGCGAGCGCACCGTCAAAGTCGCCTCCGACCGCAAGCTCCAGCGCCGTGCGCATGGCTTGCACGGTGTCGGCCTGTAACGGCGACGCCTGAAGCGTGATTGCCAGAAGAAGCGCGCGGAAAAAGGATGTCTTGCCTGTCATGCCCCGAAATCTGCCCCACCGGCCCGCCGCCCACAACCCACGACTGCGCGAGCGGCAAGACTTGGCTTTGCATATCCCAGCCGCTATGAAAGCCACGTTCTTAACCGGGCGGGCTCCGCCCAGAAACAGGAGAAGCGTCATGATCAGAGGGTCCCTTCCTGCCCTGGTGACGCCGTTCAAGAACGGCGAGCTGGATCTGGTGACGCTGAAGAAACTTGTGGACTGGCACATTGCCGAAGGCTCGCACGGGCTTGTTCCCGTCGGGACCACCGGCGAAAGCCCGACGCTAAGCCATGCCGAACACCAGCGGGTGATCGAAGAAGTGGTGGCCGCCGCAGCTGGCCGGGTGCCAGTGATCGCGGGGGCGGGGTCCAACAACACCGTCGAGGGCATCAGCCTGATGCGTCATGCCGAAAAGGTCGGCGCAACCGCCGCGCTGGTCGTGACCCCCTATTACAACAAGCCCACCCAGGCGGGTCTGATCGCCCATTACACGGCGCTGCATGATTGCTGCCAGCTGCCGATCATCATCTACAACATTCCTGGCCGGTCGGTCGTGGACATGTCGCCCGAGACGATGGGCACCTTGGCCAAGCTTCCCCGGATCATCGGAGTCAAGGATGCGACCGGCAAGATCGAGCGTGTCTCGATGCAGCGCGCCGCTTGCGGAGCGGATTTCATCCAGCTTTCGGGCGAGGACGCGACCGCGCTGGGTTTCAATGCGCATGGCGGGGTCGGCTGCATTTCGGTTACGGCAAACGTCGCGCCTCGCCTTTGTGCCGAATTTCAGGAGGCGACGTTGCGCGGCGACTATGCCAAGGCGCTGGAGTATCAGGACCGCCTGATGCCATTGCATGAGGCGATCTTCATCGAACCCGGCCTTGTCGGCGCGAAATATGGGCTGTCGCTTCTAAGCCGTTGCTCGGAAGAGGTCCGTCTGCCACTTGTCGGCCTGACCGATGGCACCAAGGCCAAGATCAAGGCCGCGATGCAGCACGCGGGGCTGATCTGATCGCGCAGAAACCCGCCAGGCCCGGTCACTTGACAAGCCTTTCCGACAACCACCGTGGCGCGGCATTCATGACCGCGTCCATGGCGGGGTTTGCTGTCGAAGACGTCTTCGTGAAGGCCGCCGCCCAGTCCATGCCCCTTGGTCAGGTCCTTTTGACCATCGGCCTGATCGGCATGCTGACCTTCGCCGCAATGGCCCGCGCAAAGGGAGAGGCGGTCTTCCCGCCTGCCTTCCTGTCCCGCGCGATGCTGATCCGTTCGGCTTTCGAGGTCACGGGGCGCCTCTTCTACGGCCTCGCCATCACGCTTACCGCGCTTTCGACCACCTCGGCCATTCTGCAGGCAACGCCGCTGGTCGTCGTCGCCGGGGCCGCGCTGGTGTTCGGTGAGAAGGTCGGCTGGCAACGCTGGCTGGCGGTCGCGGTGGGCTTTGTGGGCGTCATGGTGATTCTCCGGCCGGGGACCGACTTCTCGGCCCTCTCGCTTCTTGCCGTTGTGGGTCTGCTTGGATTTGCGGGCCGCGACCTTGCGACAAGAGCTGCACCGAAAAGCCTGTCGAACCGGCAGCTTGGGGCCTTGGGTTTCGCCATGCTTGCGACCGCCGGGGTTGTTCTGCTTGCCGTCACCGGAGGCGCGGTTTTGCCGGGTGCCATGGGTTTGGCTCAGCTTGCCGGGGGGGCGGTTTTCGGAATGCTTGGCTACCACGCCCTGACCTTTGCCATGCGGACCGGCGAGGTCTCGGCCGTCACCCCGTTCCGCTATACCCGGCTGATCTTTGCGATGATCCTGGCCATTGCGCTCTTCGGCGAACGTCCCGACATCGCAACTTGGGCTGGGGCAGCGCTGGTCGTGGGGTCCGGCATCTTCGCCCTGACCCGGACCAGATAGCCCCTACGCTCAGCCCGCAATGATCTCGGCCTGCCGCACGATCACCTCGGCCTGCCGCATGCTGGCGATATCGACCAGCCGCCCCTTGTAGACCGCCGCCCCCTGGCCGGCGGCCTTGGCCGCCTCCATCGCGGCAAGGATCTCCCGCGCCTCGTTGACGGCCGCGTCCGAGGGCGTGAAGACCTCATTGGCCAAAGCCACCTGTTTGGGATGGATCGCCCATTTGCCGACCATCCCCAGCGTCGCGGATCGGCGTGCCTGGGCCCTGAAGCCTTCCTCATCCGAGAAGTCGCCGAAGGGCCCGTCGACCGGTAGCACCCCATGCGTCCGGCAAGCCGCGACGATCGCCGCTTGCGCCCAATGCCAGGGGTCGGACCAATACCGGGCTCCCTCGCGGTGCATGTAGTAGTTTTCTTGCGTGCCCCCGATGCCGGTCGTCTGCATGCCCATCGAGGCCGCGAAATCCGCAGCACCCAAGCTCATCGCCTGCAAGCGGGGACTGGAAGCGGCAATCTCCTCGACATGGGCGATCCCCGCCGCTGTTTCGATGATCACCTCAAGACTGATCCGCTTCTTGCGGCCCGCCGCCGCCTCGCAGGCCGTGACCAACGCGTCAACCGCATAAACATCGGCCGCGCAGCCGACCTTGGGGATCATGATCTGGTCCAACCGCTCGCCCGCCTGTTCGAGAAGGTCCACCACGTCGCGGTACCAGTAGAGTGTGTCGAGGCCATTGATCCGCACGCTCAGGGTCTTCTTGCCCCAATCCACCTCGCCGATGGCTTTGATGATATTCGCCCGCGCCTTCGGCTTATCGGCAGGGGCGACGGAATCCTCCAGATCAAGATTGATCACATCCGCCGCGCTGGCCGCCATCTTGGCGAAAAGCTCGGGCCGCGAGCCGGGGGCGAAAAGCTGGCAGCGGTTCGGGCGGGCAGGGGCGGGGGGTTGCAGGCGGAAGCTCATCAGTCAATCCTTCGGCAATCAAGTTTCGTGCGAGTTGCTGTCTGCGATATAATCTTGCGCGCCTAATCGCAAGGATCATTTCGCAGTTGCAGCATGGTCCGGTGAAATCTGCGCTTGCACCCCGCTGAACCCCCGGCGACAAAAGTCCATGCTGACCATCACCGAAGACCGCTTCCGCCTCGCCCAGACTTTCACCATCAGCCGCGGCTCGAAGACCGAGGCGCGGGTGCTGACGGTCCGCATCTTCCGCGACGGGGCGAACGGATGGGGCGAGTGCGTGCCCTACGCGCGCTATGGCGAAACGCTGGAGTCGGTCCGCGCGCAGATCGAAACCCTGCCCGCAGACATGACCCGCGAGGCCCTGCAAGCCGCCCTGCCGCCAGGAGCCGCCCGCAATGCCGTCGACTGCGCGCTCTGGGATCTGGAGGCGAAGATGGCCGGGATGCGGGTCTGGGACTTGGCTGGTCTGCCACGACCGACGGCTCTTGATACCGCCTACACGCTGTCGCTTGCCTCGCCGGACTTGATGCGAGAGGCCGCCGCGCGCAATGCCTACCGCCCGATCCTAAAGATCAAGCTGGGCACTCCCGACGACATGCCCCGACTTGAGGCCGTTCGTTCTGGTGCACCGCGAAGCCGGATCATCATCGACGCCAACGAAGGCTGGACCGCCGAGGTCTACGCCGACCTCGCGCCGCATCTTATCCGCCTTGGGGTGGAGTTGGTCGAACAACCCCTGCCCGCTGGAGAGGACGAGATGCTCGCCGAGATCGCCCGCCCCATCCCCGTCTGCGCCGACGAGTCCTGCTTCGACAGGGCCAGCCTAGCGGCCCTCACCGGCAAGTACGACGTGGTGAACCTGAAGCTCGACAAGACCGGCGGCCTGACCGAGGGTCTGCTGACCCGCGACCTTGCCCGGCAGATGGGGCTTGGGGTGATGGTCGGCTGCATGGTCGGATCGTCCTTGGCGATGGCCCCGGCCGTCCTCCTCGCGCAGGGGGCCGAGTGGACAGACCTTGACGGCCCGCTCCTTCTGTCCGAAGACCGCCAGCATCCCTTGTGGTACGACACCGAAGGGGTCCACCCGTCCGATGCCAAACTTTGGGGATGAACCATGACCCGCACCGTCTATGTGAATGGCGACTACCTGCCCGAGGGCGAGGCGAAGGTCTCGATCTTCGACCGGGGGTTCCTTATGGCCGACGGGGTCTATGAGGTGACCTCGGTGCTGGATGGCAAGCTGATCGACTTCGAGGGCCATGTGAAGCGGCTGGAACGGTCGCTGCGGGAGCTGGAAATGAGCTGCCCGGTTTCGTCGGAGGACCTGCTCGCAATGCATCGCGAGCTGGTCCTGCTGAATGAGATCGACCAGGGGATGATCTACCTGCAGGTCACGAGGGGTAATCCGGGGGATCGGTCGTTCCTGTTCCCTGACGCCTCGCTGCCGGGGACAGTGGTGGCCTTCACCCAGAACATCCCGAACCTGGCAGATGCACCGGCGGCAAAGACCGGGTTCAAGGTGATCACGATCCCAGACCTGCGGTGGAGCCGCGTCGATATCAAGACGGTGCAGCTGCTGTATCCTTCCATGGGTAAGATGGCGGCGAAGAAGGCGGGGGTGGATGACAGCTGGTTCACCGACGAGGCGGGTGCGGTGACCGAGGGGACCTCGAACAACGCCTATATCGTGAAGGGGAACCGGATCATCACGCGGGCGCTGGGGACCGACATCCTGCATGGGATCACCCGGGCGGCGGTGCTGCGGTTCGCGGCGGAGGCTCAGTTCGAGGTGGAGGAGCGGCCCTTCACGGCGGCTGAGGCTCAGGGGGCGGATGAGGCGTTCTCGACGGCTGCGTCGATTTTCGTGATGCCGGTGGTCGAGGTGGATGGGAAGCCAGTGGGGACGGGCAAGCCGGGGCCGGTGGCGACGCGGCTGCGGGAGATCTATCTGGACGAGATGCGGAAGGCGGCTATCTGAAGTGTCCACGGTGGACAAGCGCGGCGTTTCCTTTGGGATCAGAGGGTTGAGATTTTCCGTTAGGGGTTTCTTAACACCTGTCCGCGCGTCCTTGGGGGGCGTATGACGATCTATATCGACGCCGATGCCTGCCCGGTAAAATCCGAGGCGGAGACGGTGGCCACGCGCCACAAGGTGCGGATGGTGGTGGTGTCGAATGGGGGCATAAGGCCCTCGCAGAACCCTTTGGTGGAAAGCGTCTTTGTCGGGAGCGGCCCGGATGAGGCCGACAAGTGGATCGCCGAGGCTTGCGGGCCGGGGGATGTGGTTGTCACTGGCGACATCCCGCTGGCTGCGAAATGCGTGGCGGCAGGGGCTCGGGTCGTCAAGCACAACGGCGAGGAACTGACGGCGGCCAATGTCGGGATGGCGCTGGCCACGCGGGATCTGATGCAAGACTTGCGATCGGCCGATCCGTTCCGGCAGGGTGGCGGGAAGATGTTCGGGAAGGCCGACCGGAGCCGATTTCTGGACGTGCTGGACCGGGTGTTGCGGCAAGCGGGTCGCTAGGGGCAGCTCAGAACCGACCCGAACGGGCGCGGTCGGGGAATAGCTTGATCCTGCTGGTCCGGGGATTGCGGGAAAAAGCACGACCTGCGGGTTGAAAACGGGCGCGGCCGGTGGTTCGATCGCACCTGATCTGCGGACGGGTTGCAGCGATCAGCGATAGAGGTGGACACATGCACATTCGAGCAGTGATCGCTGCAGCGGGGCTGGCACTGGCCATGCAGGGTGCAGAGCGGGCCACAGCGCAGATCGACTTTGGCGCGATGCCCGTCGGTTGTAGCTGGACGACGCAATATTCGGACGGGCAGACGACAACGGAAACCTACATCGGCCGGAAGGGTGGCAAGCACCGGACCGAGGTGACGAACGGGCAGGGGCTGATCCGCGCGACGACCTATGACGCAAAGGGCCGCATGGTCCGCAAGGACTGGTCCGACGGAAACTGGGAGACCTTCAGCCCCTACAGCTGCTTCAGCGAGGAGGGCAGCTGCATGTACCGCTACCGCAACTCTAGCGGCGCGGACCAGAAGATCGAGAGCTCGACGCGGGCCAGCGGCAAAGGCTTTACGGTGCAGGCAGGGCCGCTTGACGAGGCGCGCTATCCAGACGAGTACTTCGAGGTCGGCACCTTGGGACTAACGACGCGGAATAAGTCAGAGACCTATTCGGCGCGGTTGATCGAGTTGAAGAATTGTACGACAGGCAGTTGAGAGAACGTCCCGTTCGCGGCGCTTCATGTTGGGGTGCATGGCTGAAGCCCGGCTTTGGAACGCCGGACGCATGCAGGGGCAGCGGGATAGGTTCGGCCCTGGCATGAGCGCTGTTCCGTTTACCATGGACGGGTTCCGGCGTGGGGCGCGGGACGGGGTGCCGCTTGCCCTCAGCATCTTTGCCTATGGCTTGGGCTTTGGCCTTGTTGCGGCGCAGGCGGGGTTCGGGGTGGCGAAGGCCGTCGCCACCAGTGCTGCGATCTATTCCGGATCGGCGCAACTGGCGGCAGTGAACCTGTTGCAGACGGGCGAGGCCACGCTGATGGCCATCTTCGCGACGATCCTGGTCATCAACGCGCGCTACCTTCTGTTCGGCGCGGCCTTGCAGCCCTGGCTTTGGCAGGCGGGGCCGCTGCGGGCCTATGGCAGCCTGTTGTTGCTTGGCGATGCGAACTGGCTTTTGACCATGCGATCGATTGCGGCGGGAGAGACCGACCGCGCCTATCTGGCCGGGACCGGGGCGCCGATTGCCTTGGGCTGGCTTGCCGGAACCGCCCTTGGCGCGGCGGCGGTGAGTGTTCTGCCGCGCCCCGAAGCGCTGGGGTTCGATCTCATGCTTGCCTGCTTTGCGGCAGGGGTGATGGCGGCGATGACGCGCAAGCGGACTGATCTGGTCCCGGTGCTGGCGGGTGCGGTGGTGGCACTGGTGATCGCATGGCTGGCGGGTCCGGCGGCAGCGGTGATCGGCGCGGGCCTCGCGGGTGGCGGGGTGGCGGCCCTGATGCATCGAGAGCCGGAATGACCGAGAGCTTTCCGGTCCTCTTGCTGGTGATGGCGGCGGCGGCCCTTTTGTGCCGGGTCGCCGGGTTCACCCTGATGCGGCTGGTGCCGGTGTCGGCCCGGGTCGAGGCGGCCTTGCGGGCGACGCCCTTGGGCGTGATGGCGGGGATCACGGTCCTGGCGGTGCAAGAGGGTGGGCTGGCCGAGGCGCTGGCCTTGGGGGCGGTGGTCGGGCTGACCGTGCTTCTGCGCAGTGATGTGGCGGCGGCACTGCTGGGCGTGGCGATTGTGGCCGTGCTGCGCTGGGCCGGGGTCTAGTGGGGGCAGGGTTTCGCAAGGACTGCTCCTCAAGCACGTCGTGCACTCGTCGCCGGGTCCGAAGCGAGGAGTGCACGAACAGTGCTCGACGAGCGCGGGCGGGGCTGAAGCCTGAGGGCAGCCGCAAAGCAAAACCGGCGACCCAAGGGGCCGCCGGATGTTGACCTTGTGTCGATCTGGCCTTAGTGCAGGCGGGCTTCGACCTGGGCGATGGCGTCGTCAATCGAGGCAGAGGCGGCATCGGCCGTCATCTGCTTTGACAGCACGTCGCCTGCTGCGGCCACAGCGACTGCAATCGCCTGTTCGCGAACCTGCCGGATGGCGCCAGCTTCGGCCGAGGCGATCTGGTCGGTTGCGGCGGCAAGGCGGCGGGCAATCGCGGCCTTGAGATCGGCCTTGGCCTGTTCGGCGGCGGCCATCGCCTCTTCCTTGGCGGAACTGACGATGCGGTCGGCCTGTTCCTGCACTTCCTTCTGGCGACGCTCGTAGGTCGCGAGGATCGACTTCGCCTCTTCGCGCAAGGACCGTGCCTCCTCAAGCTCGGCTTTGATCATCGCGGCGCGGGCGTCCAGCATGCCGGTCAGTTTGGCCGGCACCTTCATGTAGACGAGCAGCGCCACGAAGGCGATGAAAGCGATCAGGACGACGAAGTCGGTGTTCTGGAGCGAAAAGAACGGACCGGTCGCCGCCGACGCGGGCGAAGCCAGAAGCGACAAGAGGAATGTGAGCCTTTTCATCGCTTATCCTTTCAGCCGGGCCGTCACGGCAGCCGTGACCGCAGTTGCATCCGCCCCGCTGCCAAGAACGGCCACAAGTTCGCCTGCAACATCGCGGGCAACATCGGCCACCGCCGCGGCGGCGCCATCACGAATGCCGGCAATGGTCTTTTCCGATTCCGCCGCCTTGGCGGAGATCTCGACATCGGCCTTTGCCGTGGCGGCGTCGAGGTCCTTCTGGATCTCGGCCTTGGCCTGGGCCACGATCTTGCCTGCCTCGGTCCGGGCATTGGCCAGCGCGTCCTGATAGGCCTTCTCGGCCGCGACGGCCTTTTGCTTCAGCTCATCGGCTGCGGCAAGGTCGTTGGTGATTGTGCTTTTGCGGTCCGCCAGCACCGCGCCGATACGCGGCAGGGCGATCCTGGACAGCACCAAATAGATCACGACCAGCGTGACCAGAAGCCAGAAGATCTGGTTCGGCCAGGTCGAAAAATCGAGCTGGGGCATGCCCACAGCCGCTTCGGCCTCGCCATGTGCCTCGGTTGCCATGTCGTCTCTCCTTAGCCTTGGGAACCGGGGCCAGCCCTTGGGACTGGCCCGGAAGTCAGGTCCGAAGGATCAGACGGCGAACATGAGCAGAAGGGCGATCAGGAACGAGAAGATGCCCAGCGCTTCGGCGAAGGCGATGCCGACGAAGAGGTTGGCCATCTGGCCCGGAGCCGCCGACGGGTTGCGCAGGGCGCCCGCCAGGAAGTTGCCGGCAATGTGGCCCACGCCGATGCCAGCGCCGCCGAGACCCATCGTCGCGAGACCCGCGCCGATGAACTTGCCCATTTCTGCGATATCGCCTTCCATTTGGTAGCTCCTTTTTGGAATTGGCTGAAGTTTGGTTCGAACCCTAGTGGTGCGCGTCGCCGACGGCATCGCGCAGATACACACAGGTCAGAATGGTGAAGACATAGGCCTGCACGGCTGCAACCAGCAGCTCAAGCCCGTAGATGGCGGTGATGGCGGCAATCGGCACGACCGAGGCGATGCCCATTGCTCCGGCGAACCCGGCGAAGACCTTGATCACGGCGTGACCGGCCATCAGGTTGCCGCCAAGACGGATGGAGTGGCTGAGCGGCCGCACGAAGTACGAGATGACCTCGATCAGCGCCAGGATCGGGCGCAGGATCAGCGGGGCCGACGAGACCCAGAACATCGACAGAAAGCCGATGCCTTTGCGGTAAAAGCCGACCAGCGTCACCGTCAGGAACACCATCAGCGCCAAAACCGCCGTGACGGCGATATGCGAGGTGGTCGAGAACGACATCGGGATCAGGCCCAGCATGTTCGACAGGAAGATGAACATAAAGAGGGTCATCACATAGGGGAAGTACTTCAGGCCTTCGTGCCCCGCGACGTCTTCGACCATCTTATGGATGAAGCCATAGAACATCTCGGCGACCGACTGCCCGCGCGACGGGACAATGGCGCGGCGGCGGGTGGAGAGGACCAGAAGGGCCAGGACACAAAGGACGGCGATGGCCATCCAGAGGGTGACGTTGGTGGGGGTGTACCATTCGATGGGGCCGTCGCCGAAGAGCGGCTTGACGATGAACTGATCCATCGGGTGGATCTGCAGTCCGCCTTCAGCGTGCTCTTCTCCGGTCGTTGCCATCGGTCAGTTCCCTTCGCCCTTTGCGGACTTGTCAGCCGCGTCTTTTGCCAGCTGCTTCGCCGAGCCAAGCATCGTCTTGACGCCCGCGGCGAAGCCCAAGAGCGAGAAGATGATCAGGAAGACGGGGAGCGTACCAAACAGCACGTCCAGCCCGTAACCGATGCCGACCCCGAGAAGCATCCCGGTCACCAGCTCGATCACCATCCTCCAGGCCACCTCGCCCTGCGAGAAACCCCTGACCGTGTTGGTCTTCACCGGTGCGGCCTGACCTTTCACCTTCGCAAGCCGCGCTTCAAGATCGCGCAGCCGGTCTGGATCGGGTTCGGACTCCATGGCAAGGCCCTTCACAGTCGACGGCAACCTACGGAGAGGGGCGCAGAGAGTCAAGCCTAGCCATGGCGCATTAATGTATTGATAATGAAAGGTTTTCTTTGGGAACCGGCAGCGCCTCGACAGGGCTGCACCCGGCCTTCATATTCAACCCGACGGTTGACGATATCCCAACAGCAAGGGATAGTCCCGCGATGGCCGACCCTCTGGATACCGTCTTTGCTGCCCTTGCCGACCCGACACGACGGGCAATACTGTCCATGCTACTTGAAGATGACATGGCGGTCACCGATGTGGCCGAGCCCTTTGCGATCAGCCTTGCGGCGATATCAAAGCACCTTGCGGTCCTGGCCGAGGCCGGTCTTATCAGCCGCGAGAGGCGGGGCCGAGTGATCTGGTGCAAGCTGGAACCGGATGCGATGCGGGCGGCCTCGGTCTGGATGCGCGGCTTCGGGCAGGTCGACCCGTTGGATCTGGACGCTTTCGAGCGGTTCCTCGAACAGGAGCTTTCCGAGCAAGACTAGCTGTCAGACCCGGCTGCGCCGCCAGTCCCGCCACCGCCGGAACCAGCGCTTGCCGGTTCTGCGACCCCGGATGACCACGACCGAAATCGGCCCGCGCAGGCGCGGCAGATCGATCGCAAGAAGGAGCAGGCCCGCCGGCAACATCCAGATGCCAAGGATCGGCAGGAACCACAGAAGTCCACCGAAAGTGAGCAGAAGTGCCAAGGGAAATCGGACCGCGAACCAGCTATTCCGTCGCAGACGCGACATGGGCCCGCGAAGCTGGGGGATCAGGCGTTCCAACGCCTGGAACTGCCGCTGAAACCTGCGCTCGCGCCGTGTCATTCCACTTTATCCCTGATCCTTCGCCTATGCCTCAGGATTACGACATCAATAAGACAGGTGATGAGCTTAACTCCTTCGGGACCAGTTCCGCCAGCGTCTTGTCCAGCGTCGGATAATCAGGCGGGACCGGATGAGCAGCACCGAGATCGGCCCGCGCAGGCACGGCAGGTCGACGGCGAGAAGGAGAAGCCCGAGCGGCAGCATCCAGATACCGAGAACCGGAAGAAAGGAGACGAGCCCGCCGGCGATCAGGATCAGCGCAAGTGGCAGGCGCACAAGGCGCCAGCGGTTGCTTCGCAGGCGTGCAATCGGACCACGCGCGCCGGGGATCATCCGCTCTAGCGCGTCGAACTGACGTTGAAACCTGCGCTCGCGGCGTTTCACCTTGGCCCACCTTTGCGCAAGAGATGGCGACGGGCAGGCGAGGCTTCAAGGCCAGCCGCGCGCTGGCCATGTCATTGGGGGTGTCATCGGGCAGCGGGGATCTGGTCCAGCGCGGTCCAGACGGGCAGGCCTTTGGCGCGGGCAAGTTCGACATCCTTGTCAGCCCCGGCGGAGGCTCCGGGAAGGCGCAGGACCCCATCGCATTTCGCCAAAAGCCGATGTGCGGTCGGATGCATGACAGCATCGTAGGTTGCGTCACCTGGCGCTCCGCCCCCGGCCCCGCGCAGGGTCGGCAAGGCTGCCCATTCGCCGATCATCGGAACATGGCCCTTCTGGAAGATCGGGAAGGCGGCGGCTTCCAACCGGGCGAGGTTGGCGGCCATCCTGGTCGGGTCATCGCCGGTACCAGAGCGGTAGGGGCCGGCGATCAGGATCATCATGGATGCGGTCATTTGCTGGTTTCCTTTCGGTTTCGCGGCTTTGTCGATTGCATGTCGTGACGATTCGTGCAAGATCGTTCTATATCATGCAATATACTGCAGACCCATGCTGACCAGCGAACGCAAGGCCCTGCTGCTGGACCGGCTGGCGGCGGAGGGGAGGCTTGTCGCCGCGGACCTAGCAAGGGAGCTGCGGGTTTCGGAAGACACGGTCCGCCGGGACCTGCGCGATCTGGCGGCTGAAGGGCGGCTCCTTCGGGTTCATGGCGGGGCACTACCCCTGTCGCCGACGCATCAGCCGCTTGCGCGTCGGATCGGGCTGGAGGCCGAGACCAAGGTGCGGCTTGCCCGGGCGGCGGCAGGATTGGTCCGCCCGGGTCAGGTGGTTGTCATCGACGGGGGGACGACGCATCTTGCCCTGGTCTCGGCTCTGCCAGGCGACCTTGCCTGTACGGTGGTAACCCACAGTCCCGGAGTGGCCGCAGCACTTGACGCGCATGACCGGATCGACGTGATCCTCTTGGGCGGGCGGCTTTTCCGGCATTCGATGGTGGCGATGGGTGCCGCGACGGTTGCGGGCTATGCGGGTCTTCGGGCGGACCTCTGCTTTCTGGGCGTGACCGGGGTTCATCCGGAGTTGGGTCTGACCACGGGCGACGCCGAGGAGGCGGCGTTGAAGCGGGTGATGGCAGCTTCTGCGGCAGAGGTGGTGGTGCTTGCAACACCCGACAAGCTTGCGGCGGTCAGCCCTTGGGCTATCGGGCCGCTTGACGGGTTATCCCGGTTGGTTACCGCAGGCGACAGGCCCGGCTGGCTGCCAGCGCGTGTTGACCATCTGGCGTGCTAGGCGGTCTGGCCGGAACCCGAAATCCTTGAGGATTTCGGAGCGGAGCCTGTGCAGGCTCCGGTGCGATTTCTTCGAAGAAATCGCTTAGCCGTCCAGCCGGATGCGGGCGTTTGTCGGGTCTAAGGGGCTGTCTTCGGTGACGATGGCGTCCCATTCCTTCAACTGGATCTTCACCTTCAACTTCGTGCCGGGTTCAGCCAGGTCGGGGCGGACATAGCCCATGCCGATCTGCTTGCCGAAGGCGACCGAATAGCCGCCCGAGGTCAGGCGACCGACCTTCACGCCATCTTGGATGAGCGCCTCCTTGCCCCACGGATCAGTGTCCGAAGGCCCATCGATCAGGAGGGTGACGCATTTCGACCGGATGCCGGTGTCGAGCATCTTCTGCTTGCCCCGGAAGTTTTTCGTGAGGTCCACAAAGCGGTCGAGGGCGGCCTCCAGCGGGGTGGCGTCGCGGCCGAGTTCGTTGCCGAAGGCGCGGTAGGATTTCTCCTGCCGCAGCCAGTTCTGGGCGCGGGCACCTACGGGTTTTAGGCCGTGCTTTTCCCCGGCTTTCAGGAGGAGGTCCCAGAGGTAGCGGCCGAACTCGATGGGGTAGTGGAGTTCCCAGCCAAGCTCACCCGTATAAGCCACGCGGATCGCGCGGACGGGGCACATGCCCAGTTCGATGTCGCGGTAGCACAGCCAGGGGAAACGCTTGTTGGACAACACGGTGTCGGGGTCGGCGTCCTTGACGATATCCTTTAGGAGCGCGCGGGCGTTCGGACCGGCGAGGGCGTAGACCCCCCATTGGGTGGTGATGTCGTGGATGTCGATGTGACCCTTGCCCATCGCGCCCCAGTCGTCAGCGGCTTTCTGCAGGAAATCATAGTCATAGGCCGTCCATGCGCCCGCCGAGATCAGGTAGTATTCGTCCTGTTTCAGGCGGACGATGGTGTATTCGGTGCGCGTGGTGCCGTGGTCGGTCAGGGCATAGGTCAGGTTGATCCGGCCCACGTTCGGGAGTTTGTTGCAGGTAAAGTGGTCGAGGAAGGCCGTCGCCCCCGGCCCGCGCACCAGGTGTTTGGTGAAGGCGGAGGCGTCGATAATTCCGACGGTATTGCGGACGGCCTCGGCCTCAGCCTTAGCATAGGGCCACCAGGTGCCACGGCGGAACGACCGGCCGTTGTGGTCGAAGTCGGCGGGGGCATCCTTGGGGCCGTAGTAGTTCGGGCGTTCCCAGCCGTTCACCTGACCCATCTGCGCGCCCATATCTTTCTGGCGGTCATAGCCGGGGGCGGTGCGCAGGGGGCGGCAGGCTTCACGCTCTTCGTCCGGGTGGTGCAGGATGAAGACGTGGTCGTAGCACTCCTCGTTCTTCCGCGAGGCATATTCGGTGGTCATCCAGCCGCCGAACCGTTTGGGGTCGAGCGAGGCCATGTCGATCTCGGCCTCGCCTTGGGTCATCAGCTGGGCAAGGTAGTAGCCGGTGCCGCCAGCGGCGGTGATGCCGAAGGAGAAGCCCTCGGCCAGCCACATGTTGCGCAGTCCGGGCGCGGGGCCGACCAGCGGGTTGCCGTCGGGGGTGTAGCAGATCGGACCGTTGTAATCGTCCTTGAGGCCGACGGTTTCCGAGGAGGGAATCCGGTGGATGAAAGACATGTATTCCTGCTCGATCCGTTCGAGGTCGAGGGGGAAGAGGTCGGCGCGGAAACTTTCCGGAACGCCATACTGGAAGCGGGCGGGGGCACCCTTTTCGTAGGGGCCAAGGATCCAGCCGCCGCGTTCTTCGCGGACGTACCACTTGGCGTCGGCATCGCGCAGGACCGGGTGCTGGGGATTGGACTTTCGCCATTCGACAAGGGCCGGGTCGGGCTCGGTCACGATGTACTGGTGTTCGACGACGACGGCGGGGGTCTTGATGCCGAGGAGCTTCGCCGTGCGCTGCGCGTGGTTGCCGGTGGCGGTGACGACATGCTCCGCCGTGATGTCGAACTTGTCGTCGGTGGCGACGAGGTTGCCGCCCTTTTCCTCAAGCCTTGTGCAGGAGACGATCCATTCCGACCCGGTCCAGCGGTAGCCGTCGACCTGGATCTTCCGCTCGATGGTGGCACCCAATTGCCGCGCGCCCTTGGCCATCGCCTGCGTGACGTCCGCCGGGTTGATGTAGCCGTCCTGCGGGTGATAGAGCGCGCCGATCAGGTCTTCGGTGCGGACGAGGGGCCAGCGGTCCTTGATCTCACCGGGTTTCAGGAATTCGTGGTAGACCCCGGCGGTCTCGGCGACGGAGGAGTAGAGCATGTACTCGTCCATGCGCTGCTGGTGTTGCGCCATCCGAAGGTTGCCGACGACGTAGAAGCCGGGGTTGAGGCCGGTTTCCGCCTCTAGCCCCTTGTAGAAATCGACCGAGTATTTGTGGATGTGGGTGGTCGCATAGCTCATGTTGAACAAGGGAAGCAGACCCGCCGCATGCCAGGTGGAACCGGAGGTCAACTCGTCGCGCTCGACCAACATCGTATCCCAGCCCGCCTTGGCCAGATGATAGGCGATCCCGGTGCCGACCGCGCCGCCACCGACGACAAGGGCTTTCACGTGGGTATTCATGCTGGACTCTCCCGCAGCAGGTTTAGCTCTATCTGCCAGACAGGCACCAAACCGGGCAAGTCCACCCGACCTTTGGCGTCAGAAAACGACATTCCCGCCGGACCGCCGCAGTCTTGCCCGGATTCTGCGGTTGAAGGTGCGAAAGTGGAGGTGAGCAAGCCAATGATGACTGACGCAATCACCGAGAACCGACCCTCGGCCCGGCCCGTTCTGGTCGCGCTGGCGGCGACTGTGCTTTACTGGGTTGCCGACATCGCGGCGCAGATGGGCTATTACGGCCCCGGCGGCGAGATCGGCATCTGGGGCGTTCAGGCCGCCCTTGCCCAAAGTGCAATCATCGTGATCGGGCTTGTTCTGGGCCTTGCCCTTGTCGGTCGTATCGATCTGGCCCCCCGCAGCATCACTTTGGTCTTTCTGCTGGGCACGTTCCTCAACCTTGCTGTCTGGACCTGGGTCTCAAGTGGCGGAACCTTTGGCTCTCCGGCAACTTGGCGGGCGATGCAGAGCCTTCTGCACTTGCCGGCGTTGGCGCTTCTGGTCTGGCTTCTGCGCGCACCCCTGCGCCGCTGGGTGCTGTCCGGTCTGGTCGTTGGCGCGGTCTTTCTTGGGGCGCAAGAGTTGGTGGCGCGGCACTTTCCGGTCGAAGGTCTGTATTTCGTCAGCGATGAGACTGACGGCGACTATGTCCCGGTGGATGTCGAGGCGCTTTATGCGGCGCAGGATGGACTGATGGCGCGCCAGCTTGCAGTGCTTGCCGATGGTGAACCGGGCACGCCCGATGCCTTTGCCGTGCTGCTGGGTGGCACGTCCTACCAGTCGGTCTTCCTGTCCGAAGTCGAGAGTGTCGCGGGTATTCTGGACGCGCAGTACGGGTCTGGCCGCCGCAGCATCCGGCTGGCCAACAGCAATGCCGACCCGCTGCGCTATCCTATGGCGAACCGGACCAATCTTGAGCGCGCATTGGTCGACATCGGCAAGCGGCAAGGGCCAGAGGATGTGGCGTTCCTGTTCATGACCTCACATGGGCAACAGGACAGCTTCGCGTTGGAGTTCTACGAAGCCGGAACCACGGACCTGACCGCCGCCGAGTTTGCGGCCATGCTGGACCGGAGCGGGATCGGGCCTGCGGTCATCGTGGTGTCGGCCTGCCATTCGGGATCGTTCATCGACGATATTGCGGCACCCGACCGGCTGATCATCACGGCGGCCCGGACGGACCGGACGTCGTTCGGGTGCCGTGATGGGGCCGAGTGGACCGAGTTCGGGGAATCGTTCTTCGATCTGGCGCTGCGGGCCGAGGCCGATCCGCGGAAGGCCTTCGTGACAGCGGTGAAGGATGTGGAGCGGAAAGAGAAGCTGGACGGCCTGACCCACAGCGAGCCGCAGATCAGCGAAGGGTCCGAGATCGGGGCGGTTCTTGACCAGTTTCTGGCCAGCCGGGTGGCTTCGGGGGGGTAAGGCGGGTTGCTCGCGCATCGTTTCTGGGCAAGCTGGCGGACAGACCGACATGAAAGGCCGCAGCGATGACCAAGTTCAACCAGCCGCTTGGCGGCAATGACATGCCCCGCTTTGGCGGCCCGGCAACGATGATGCGCCTGCCGTCTGCGGCGAGTGGCAAGGGGGTGAACGTGGGTTTCATCGGTGTGCCCATGGACCACGGCACGTCGAACCGGCCCGGCACGCGGCTGGGACCAAGGGCGATCCGGGACGAGTCGCGCATGTTGCGGCCTTACAATATGGCGACCGGTGCGGCCCCGTTCGAGCATCTGCAGGTCGCGGACCTGGGCGATGTCGCGATCAACACGTTTGACCTGAAGAAGACGGTGGACATCATCGCCGCGCACTACCGCCAGGTGCTGGCGCATGGCGTTATCCCCCTGACGTTGGGCGGGGACCATACACTGACGTGGCCGATCCTGCGCGCGATCAGGGAGCGGCATGGGCCCGTCGCGCTGATCCACATCGACGCCCATGCCGACATCAACGATACCATGTTCGGCGAGACGGTGGCGCATGGCTGCCCCTTCCGCCGCGCGTGGGAGGAGGGCTGCCTGCAGAACGACAAGGTGTTCCAGATCGGATTGCGCGGTACCGGCTATGCGCCCGAGGACTTTGATTGGGCCAGGGGCCAGGGCTGGACCGTGGTGCAGGCCGAGGAATGTTGGCACCGGTCGCTGACCGGCCTGATGCAGATCGTGCGGGACCGGATCGGGTCAGCCCCGGTCTACATCAGCTATGACATCGACAGCCTTGATCCGGCCTTTGCCCCGGGCACCGGGACGGTGGAACCGGGGGGGCTGTCCACCTGGCAGGCGCTGGAGATCATCCGGGGGTGCGCCGGGTTGAACATCATCGGCGGCGATCTGGTCGAGGTGTCGCCGCCCTATGACCCAAGCGGCAACACCGCGCTGATCGGGGCGAACCTGCTGTACGAAATGCTCTGCGTCCTGCCCGGCGTGCCGCAGGTCCCGTCGCGCTTTTCGGGGCTTGCGTTCTAGCGTCGGCTACTCTTCTGCGGCAGCTTCGACCGAGCAGCGCTTGGTCCCGCTTTTCTTGTCCGTGACGCATTCAGGCTTCTTGGCCGTGGGCTTGGTTTCCTCTGCAGGCGCGGCCTCTTCGGCAGCCCCGAAAAGCCCGTCCAGAATCCCGCTGCCAGTCGCTTTTTGCGCCGCTTCGGTGGCTTTTGCCTCAGCCGCCACGCGCTCCGCTTCGCGCCGGGCCGCAACCTCGGCCTTGCGCGCGGCGACAGCGGCGAGGTAGGCCTCACGCCCGGTGTCGTCCAATCCGGAGGCCAGCACGACAACCGGCACCTCGCCCAGACCTTCCTGCTTGTCGATCACGCCGGCATTCATCGCCTTGACATGCAGGGTCTCGAAGAACGGGACCAGATCCTCGTCGGAGGTCCGCTTTGCCACAAGCACTCGCAGATGGATCTGTGCGCCGACATCGGCCATGAAATAGCGGCCCCGGAAGCCTTCGGGCAGAAGATCCTCGGTGACGTCCAGCCCGCGCACGGTCATGAATTCGGTGTCCTGGAACTTGGCCCCCACCGTCTGCAGCTTGGTCCGCTGTTCTATGGCTTCGAAGCTGGTGAAGATCAGATTCGGGTAGCGCACCGCGTTGATCAGTACTTTGCGGTCGCCCTTTTCGTAGGTCAGCGCCACCGCCTCGACGCCTTTGCCCTGATCGGCTACCGCCATCTGCCTGATGTATTCCAGTGCTGCCTTGTCGGCCTTCTTTTCGTTCTTGGGCAGGAAGCCGTTCACATCTTCTGCCACCGTCGGACGAACGGTCCAGCCATCGGGCGGCTTTGGCAACATGTCGGCAAGCTTTGTCGGCAGGCCAGAGGCCGAGGCTGAACCGGTCAGCGCGGCAATGCGGCCGGAAAGGCCGTTCAGGTATTCAGGAAAGGTCAAGCCATCGGCATCTTCTGGGCTGGCCCAGCGGGAGGCCATCTTGAAATCATAGTACACGTAGCCACCGGCAGCGATGGCAAGCACAAAGATGAAACCGATAAGTCGGAGCACGGGTTGGTCCTGATCAATCCAGCCCGATCATCCGGGCCCTGTTCTTCGTACCCGCTGATATTCGGGAATTTGGGCAAGCTTCGGGCGTAGTGTTGAAATTTTCGTCATTCAGCTCTGCCGACGCAGCGATGCCACAGCGAACAGCACGGTGGCAATCACGATGATCGAGGGCCCGGTTGGCGTGTCTTGCCAAAGCGACAGGCCAAGCCCGCCCAGGCCGGAGAGGGCACCGACGACGATCGCGATCCCCGCCATAGCCTCGGGTGTGCGGGCGAACCCCCGAGCCGTGGCGGCGGGGATGATCAGCATCGCGGCGATCAAGAGGGCACCGACCACCTTCAGCGCCACCGCTACAACCAGCGCCAGCGCCACGACGAGCACCAGCCGCTCGCGATCCGGACGGATGCCCGCGGCATGGGCCAGGTCTTCGCTAAGCGTTGCGGTCAGGAGCGCCTGCCAGCGCCAGGCAAGCATCCCGAGAACGGCAAACGCCCCAAGCCACACGAGGGCAAGTTCGGCCCAACTGACGGCAAGGATATCGCCGAAAAGATAGCTCGAGAGATCGGTCCGCACCGCCGGAAAGAAGCTGACAGCGACCAGACCGAAGGCGAGCGCGGAATGAGCGAGAACCCCAAGTGTCGTGTCCATCGCCCAGCCCCGCGCCGACAGGCCGGCCACGGTCACCGCCATGGCAAGGGCCACGACCAACGTGCCAAGCCCGATCGGCAGGTCGGTCGCCAGCGCCAGTGCCACGCCCAGAACCGCCGCATGGGCGGTTGCATCCCCGAAATAGGCCATCCGGCGCCAGACGACGAAGGCCCCCAGTGGGCCGGTGGCAAGGCTTAGACCAAGGGCTGCAAGCCCGGCGCGAACAAGGAAATCGTCAAGCATGGTCGTGATGGTCATGCGTGTGGTCGTGGTGATGCATGTCGCCGTCTTCGGGGCCGTGCTCGTGGTCATGTTCGTGCCGGTAAAGCGCCAGCGCGCCTTGGGTGCCAAGTCCAAACAGCGCGCGGTATTCCGGTGCGTTGGAAACCACGCGGGGTGTGCCTTCGCAGCAGATATGGCCATTGAGGCAGATCACCCGGTCAGAGGCCGCCATCACCACATGCAGGTCGTGGCTGATCATCAGGACCGCCACGCCGGTCTCGCGCCGGACCTCCTCGATCAGCCGGTAGAAGGCGGCCTCACCCTGCTGGTCCAGGCCTTGCGTCGGCTCATCCAGCATCAGGATCTGCGGCGCGCCGAGCAGAGCACGGGCCAGAAGCACCCGCTGCAACTGCCCGCCCGAGAGCGTGCTCATCTGGTCGGTTTCCCGACCTTGCATACCGACCCGCCCCAAAGCCTCACTGGCGGCAAGATCGGTCACGCGGGTCGGCAAGGACAGGAAGCGGCGCACGGTGATCGGCATCGTCCGGTCGACGAGCAGCCGTTGCGGAACGTAGCCGATGCGCAGGCCAGCCTGCCGCAGGATGCCGCCCTCGGCCACCGGCACTATCCCCAGAAGCGCGCGCAGAAGCGTGGACTTGCCCGATCCGTTCGGTCCAAGGATCGTCACGATCTCGCCTGCGGCGACTTGCAGGCTGATATCATGCAGCACCTCGTCCTCGCCAAAGCGGACGCAGATATGATCGGCGACAATCAGGCTCATTCGCGCGGTGTCCGGCATGCGGGGCACAGGCCCAAGGCTTCGATGGTGGTGCGTTCGACCAGAAAGCCAGCCCTTGCGGCCTCGGCCTCCAGCGCTACACGGGCCGCCCCGGCGGCGGTTTCGGCAACGCTTTGGCAGTCGCGGCAGATCAGGAAGGCAGGGGCGTGGTCCTCGCCAGGATGAACGCAGGCGGTGAAGGCGTTGAGCCGCTGGATGCGGTGGGCAAGGCCCTTCTCGACCAGAAATTCGAGCGCCCGGTAGGCGACGGGTGGCTGGTTGCCGAAGCCCTCGGCCCCAAGTCGCGCCAGCACCTCGTAGGCCCCGAGCGCCTTGTGTTCCTCGAGCAGGATCTCAAGCACCCGTCTGCGGACCGGGGTCAGCCGGAGGCCAGCAGCCGAGGTGATCGCCTCGGCCCGGGTCAGCGCGTCGGCTGTGCAGTGGGCGTGGTCATGCGCCGCAAAGGCCAGGTCCGGCGTCGCGCAGCCAGGGCAGTCGGTGGGATCGTGCTTTTGCGGCATGGGCGGGCTTGACCTGTTATGATATTACATTATAGATCGAGATGATCTTGGGAAAGGCTGAAGTCATGCGTTATATCATTACTCTTGCTTTGGCCGCCACCCCCAGCTTCGCCGAAGTCCCCAAGGTCGTCACCGACATCCCACCGGTGCATTCCCTGGTGGCCGAGGTGATGGGCGAGCTTGGCCAACCCGAACTGCTGCTGGCCAAGGGGGCCGACGAGCATGACTTCCAGCTGCGGCCAAGCCAGATGGCTGTCTTGGGCAAGGCGGATATCGTCGTCTGGGTCGGGCCCGAGCTTACGCCCTGGCTGGGCGATGCACTGGCAGCCACGGGGGATAGCAGAACCGCGCTGACGCTTCTTGAACATCGGGCCGTGACCCGGACTTATGGTGTTGAAGGCGAGCATGACCATGCAGCCGAGGATCACGGAGACGACCACGACGGCCTTGACCCCCACCTCTGGCTTGACCCGGACAATGCCGAATTGTGGGTTGGTCTGATCGCAGACCAGCTGTCCCGTCATGATGCGGAGAATGCGGCGGTCTATGCTGCCAATGCCGCCACGGCAGTGGAAAGGTTGCGGGCGTTGGATGCAGAAGTCGGCTTGATCCTTGCACCGGTGCGGGGCAAGCCGATCGTCACCTTCCACGATGCCTTCGGCTACTATTTCGCACATTACGGGTTGGCTTCGGCGGGCAGCATTGCGCTGGGGGATGCCTCATCACCCGGGGCCGCGCGGTTGGTGGACCTGCGGGCCGAGATCGAGGCGGGCGGGGTCTTGTGTGTTTTCCCGGAGGTCCAGCATGATCCGGCATTGGTCGAGCAAATGGCCGAAGGAACCGGGGCAAGGATCGGCGGTCCTCTTGACCCGGTCGGATCGTCGCTGGAGGCAGGGCCCGGGGCCTATGCGGCGCTGATGCGGGGGCTGGCCCAAACGATCGCAGACTGCGCCGCGCGGTAAAGCGGCAAAGCCGGGCGATTCGGGAAAAGATGGGTCAGCGGGCCGGGGGAGGCCCTATCTCTTGGCGATCGTCAGAAGCCGGGCGCAGTCGACATGCAGGGCCAGATGGTCGGCGAGGGCGTCCAGCGTTTCCTCGACAGCGGTGTCGTAGCTGGCGGTGCCGGGGGTCGCGCCAAGGCCCGCAAGAAAGGCGCGGCGAAAGGCGTCTTCGCCGAACATGCCGTGCAGATAACTGCCCATCACGCGGAGGTCGGGGCGCTGGGCGCCTTCGGGCTGGCCGTCGACTGTAAAGATCGGGCGGATGCGGTCGGGGCCTTCGGTGCGACCGAGGTGGATTTCGTAGCCCTTGACGCGGGCGCCCGTGGCGGGGTGGAGAGCCATCGTCTCGGTCACGCGCTTATCTGGGGTCATCGTGGTCGTGACGTCGAGAAGGCCAAGGCCGGGGACAGTGGCGGGTTTGCCTTCAATGCCGTCGGGGTCAGATATCTCGCGGCCAAGCATCTGGTAACCGCCGCAGAGGCCGAGGACGCGCGCGCCACGGCGGAGGGCGGCTGCAAGGTCGATGTCCCAACCTTGCTGACGGAAATAGGCGAGGTCGGCGATGGTGGCTTTGCTGCCGGGGAGGATGATCAAGTCGGCTTCGACGGGCAGGGGCTGGCCGGGGGGGATGATCCTGAGGGTCACTCCCGGTTCCTGGGCGAGGGGGTCGAGATCGTCGAAGTTGGCGATGCGGGAAAGGTGAGGGACGGCGATGAGGAAGGCCCCGGTTCCCCGCGTCCCCCCCAGGTCGGCCGCGTCTTCGGCGGGCAGACGGTGAGCGTGGGGGAACCACGGGATGACGCCAAGGCCGGGCCAGCCGGTGCGCTGTTCGATCAGGCGGTAGCCGTCGTCGAACAGGCTGGGGTCGCCGCGAAACTTGTTGATGAGGAAGCCCTTGATCATCGCGGCATCTGCGGGGTCAAGGACCACTTGGGTGCCCACAAGCTGGGCGATCACGCCGCCACGGTCGATGTCGCCGGTCAGGATCACCGGCACTTCGGCGGCGCGGGCGAAGCCCATGTTGGCGATGTCGCCGGGGCGGAGGTTGACCTCGGCGGGGCTGCCGGCGCCTTCGACGATGACAAGGTCGGCCTCTGATTGCAGGCGGTGAAAGCTGTCAAGGACGGGGGCCATCAGTTGCGGCTTCAGGGCCGCGTAATCGCGGGCGCGGACCGTGGTAAGGCGTTGGCCCTGCACGATCACCTGAGCGCCGGTTTCGGATTCGGGCTTCAGAAGCACAGGGTTCATGTGGACGGTCGGTCCGACGCCACAAGCGCGGGCTTGCAGGGCCTGAGCGCGACCGATTTCTCCGCCTTCCGCAACGGCTGCATTGTTCGACATGTTCTGCGGCTTGAACGGGCGGACGCTCAGGCCCTGGCGGGTGAAGTGGCGGCAAAGCCCCGCCACCAGAAGCGACTTGCCGACGTTCGAGCCTGCGCCCTGGATCATGACCCTCATGCGCGGCGCGCCATGAGCCAGATGAAGAAGAGCCCCCCGGTAAGGCCGGTCACGACCCCGATCGGTATGTCTTCGGGCGCCATGACGATGCGGGCGACGGTGTCGGCCCAGACAAGGAAGACCGCTCCGAAGAGGGCCGAGAGCGGCAGGACGCGGGTGTTGTCGCCGCCTGCAAGAAGGCGGACGAGATGCGGCATCATCAGGCCGACAAAGCCGATGATGCCGGAAAAGGCGACCATGACGCCGGTGATCAGCGCGCCTGCGACAAAGACCGAAAGCCGGAAGCGGGCGACGGGGATGCCAAGCGAGGCGGCGGTCTCGTCGCCAAGGCTCATGGCGTTCAGGGCGGGGCTTTGGGTCCAGAGCCAGAGACCTGCTGGGAGGAGGACCGCGAGGGGGTAGAGCAAGTGCGACCACTGGGCAAGGCCGAGGCCGCCGAGCATCCAGAAGACGACCGTATGGGTGGCCTTTGGGTCGCCGAGGAAGATCAGGATGTTGGCCCCGGCCATGATGATGAAGCTGACGGCGACGCCTGCCAGCACCAAACGGTCGGCCGTAGTGGCCCCTGCCAGCCTTGCGACGGCCAGGACGATGAGCGTGGCGGCGAGCGCCCCGGCGAAGGCCAGAAGGGGGACGGTAAGGAGGCCGAGGAAAAGCCCGGTGTGGAGGAGCGCGGCGATGGCCCCAAAAGCTCCGCCCGAGGAGATGCCGAGGAGATGGGGGTCGGCAAGGGGGTTGCGGGTGACCGATTGCAGGGCGGCCCCGGTGATCCCGAGGCCCGCGCCGACCAGGGCGGCCAGAAGCGCGCGGGGGAAGCGGATGTCCCAGACGATGGCCTCGCGGGCGGGGGTCCAGTCGGGGGTGACGAGGCTGGGGATCAGGTGGTTGGCAAGGACGCCCCAGACGGTGGACAATGGCACGGCGACCGCGCCTATCGAGACGGCGATGAGGATGGAAAGCACAAGCATCCCGCCACCGCCCAACCCGACGCCCGCGCGGTGCGTCAGGCGCAGCGCGGGGGTGATGGACCTGACGAGGGGTGTTTCGGTCATTTCAGGTTTCCTGGCAGCGCGGGGGCTGCTCGTCGATGCACGTCGTGCACTCCTCACGAAGAGCGGCGAAGCCATGCGATGAGCGGCGCATCTGCGCCCTACCTCGTTGCAAAGCCAACGACCAGTTTTTCCACCGCACGGATGTTGCGGGGGCCGGGGGTGGCTTCGACATATTCCAGCACGACATAGCGGTCGTTCTTCACCGCGTCGATATCGGCAAAGGCGGGGTTGCCTTCAAGGAAAGCGATCTTCTGGTCAGCGGTCACGTCGCCGTAGTTGACGATGACGATGATTTCGGGGTTGCGCTCGACCACCGGCTCCCAGGCGACGGTGGCCCAGCTTTTCTCCAAATCGTCCATGATGTTGACCCCGCCTGCGGCCTCGATCATCGCGGTGGGCATGGCGTAGCGCCCGGCGGTGAAGGGGCTTTCCTCGCCGCTGTCGTAGACGAAGACGCGGAGGGGCGCGTTGCGGTCGACCCCGGCGGTGAGTTCGGCCAGTTTCGCCCGGTACCCGGCGACCAGCGCGGTGGCGCGGTCCTCGACCCCGAAGATGCGGCCGAGGTTCAGAAGATCGTTGTACATGTCATCCATGCTGGACTTGGCTTTCGGCCCGATGTGGATGCAGCTTTCGGTCAGCTCGTAGGTCTTGATGCCGAGGGGCTCCAAGGTTTCGGGTGTCACCTCGCCGCCAACTTTCATGCCGTAATTCCAGCCCGCGAAGAAGAAGTCGGGCTCGGCCCCCAGCAGGACTTCGCGGGTCGGGTATTTGGCCGAAAGCTCGGGCAGTTCGGCGATGCCAGCGCGCAGTTCCGCGTCGAGCGTTTTCCAGCCCGAGACTCCGGTGTAGCCGACCATGTGGTCGCGCAGGCCAAGCGCCAGCATCATCTCGATCAGGTTGACGTCATTGGCAATGGCGCGGGTGGGGGCGGCGTCGAAGATGACCTCGCGGTTGCAGCTTTTCACCGCGACCGGGAAGGCAAGCGCCGGGGTGGCGGTGAAGAGGAGGGCGAGGAGAGCAAATTTCATTCAGTGGTCCTGCAGGTGAAAGGAAAAGCGGGGGGTGCCGCCGGTCCGGTCGATCCGGGTGGCGACGTTGAACGCCTGGGAGATGGTCGCCTCGGTGAGGGCCTGGCCGGGTGGGGCGTCGGCGATGATGCGGCCGTCTTGCAGGATCAGCACCCGGTCGGCGAATTCGGCGGCAAGGGTCAGGTCGTGCAGCGTGCAGACGACGGCAAGGCCAAGGCCGCGCAAGAGGCGGAGAAGCTCCAACTGGTGACGAATGTCGAGGTGGTTGGTCGGTTCGTCCAGAATCAGGATCCGGGGCTCCTGCGCCAGAGCGCGGGCGACCATGACACGCTGACGCTCACCCCCCGAGAGGGTGCCAAAGCGGCGGTCTGCAAGATGGGCGAGGTCCATGCGAAGAAGGGCGGCATTGGTGATCGCCTTGTCACGCAGGCCCGGCCCCATGGACTGCCGGTGCGGCAGGCGGCCAAGCGAGACGATCTCGCGCGTGGTCAGGGCAAAGTCAGTGGGCTGTTCCTGCAGGACGGCGGCGACGATGCGGGCGGCTTCGCGGGCAGGTCGAAGCCAGAGGTCGCGGCCATCGACGATGACCGAGCCTTTTTGCGGGGCCTGATGACGGTAAAGGAGGCGGAGCAGCGAGGACTTGCCGGCCCCATTCGCACCGCAGATCGCCAGGACCTCGCCTTCGGCCAGCGTGAACGAGATGCCGTGCAGGATCGCGGGCGCGCGCTTGGGGCCCCAGGTGACGCCGCGTACCTCCATGATCGGGATGATTGGCATGATCGGGCTCATTGGCGCGCGCCTTCGCGGGGGACGATCAGTGCTGCGCGACTGCGAACAGGGGAGGAGAGGCAGGAGAAATCTGCCGGGTCGATGTCGCCAAGTGGCCACATGGCCTTGCGGACCACTACCGGATGCGGCGCGGATCGCGCCACGGAAGCGGGGGGCGTGGCCAGAGGCCGACGCAGGGGACCGTCCATCGAACTCTCCTTCCGGGGCACCCCGCCCGGTGGTTGGTTGCGTCGATGGCAGGTCTCCTGACTTCGCGGGTCGCGGCTTCCCCCACCTTCCCGGCCCCCGAAACCTCGGTCTTGGGCCAGTGGCAACGGGGGTTGCTCGCCGCTTACAGTTGCGGGGGCAGTCACGGGTTTGGCGCCTGATGGCTACACCGCACCGTGTTCCCTTTTCACCCGGCTTCGCTTGGCTTGGCCGGGAACCATCGATCACAGGTGTGCGCCGGAATGTCGCGCGGTTCAAGACGGAAAGCGACCCGTGATGTCGTGCTTGCGGCAGAGACCGGCTGGTCGGACCATCGATACCCCAGTCGGACAACTGCTGCACGGTCTGAGGCGCTGAAGCCGCCATGTCTGTTCGGTCCCAGACAGCTATTGTGGTGCGGTGATCAAGGCGGGATGGAAAAACGCCCGCGCGACCCTTTTGGGGGCCGCGCGGGTTGTTCGCTAGTTGGGACAGGTATTGGTGATCAGCGGGTGGCCACCTTGGTGACGATCATCGTATTGCCCGAGAACTTGAGCTGACCTTCGACGCCCATGTGCTCCAGCGTCAGGCGCAGGTTGCGGTTCAGGCGGGCGCTGTCCGAGCGGGTTTCGTACCAGTATTCCGCCGACCTCTCCGACGCACGCACCGGGCGGGCGCTTTGGACACAGGAGTAGGAGTTCACGTATTCCTCAAGTGCGGTGATCTCTTCGGTCGTGAAACCATCGAAGCGGATGACATAGGCCGTGGGCAGGCTGTCGCAGCCGTCGGCCGTGGTGACAGCGCCGCCTGTCGAAGGCTGGGTCACGATGATGGCACCGGCGTCGGCGGGGACGGAGCCCACGAACCCGTCGAGCTTAAGGGTCAGCGCTGCGGCAAGTTCGGCACCCATGATCGCGGCGTGGTTGCCGACCTCTTCCAGAAGGCATTCGCGTTCGCAAACGACCGGGAGTGGCGGCAGGTCCAGCCCGTCGATTTCGAAAGAACCGATCTGCTGGCCGGTACGCAGGTTCAGGATGCGGCCAGGGATGCGCACGTCGGGGCGTAGCACGTCGGAGTAGGCCCCTTCGCGCACAGAGGCATAGATGCTGAAGACGACGACCACGTCGAGCGGCGGGTTCTGGACGGCACGGGCGACCTCGATCAACTCGCTGTCGCGGCGGCGAACGCGGTTGGCGGGGTTGATGTCCATGGCAATGGCGGTTTCGTCAAAGACATCGTGGCCTTGCACGTTCATCTCTTCGGTCAGCGCGGCGATGACGCGGTTGAAGATCCGGTTGCCGCGGGGAACGCTGTCTTCGTCGGCATCCTCGCCCATGACGACGATGTTGAGGCCCTGCGCCGAAGCTGCCACGGGGGCCAGTTGCAGCACGCAGGCGGCAAGGATGATGGCGAACAGTCTGTACATGGTATTCTCCTTACTGGTGTCTGGCGGTGAGGCGGCCCGGTGCGGGTCACGCTAAAGATGGGATTTCGAAGATCAACGGATGTCCGGCAGCTGCGGTCACCAGCGCCGGGTTCTGGTGGGAGTGGCGCCGAAGTCGTCCAGTGCATAGGCGGTCAGGCGGCGGCGCGGATCGGTCAGACCGTAGCCGTTGCCGGGAAGCCAGATCCAGCTTTCGTCAAGCGCGCGCCAGCCGTCGTCGATGGAAGCTCCGGCAGGCAGAACATGCTCGTGGTAAGGGACAAGCCCGCCGATCTGGCCTGGCAGGATCAGCGAAACCTCGACGCGGCGGTTCGCGCCCGATCCTGGGTCCGAGGGCACGCGAAGCTGCTTTTCGCCCCAGCCATGCGCGACAAGGCGGCTTGGGGCGATCCCGTGGTAGTAGACCAGGAAATCGGCGACCGCGATGGCCCGGCGGATCGACAGATCAAGGTTGTAGTTCGCTGACCCGTGGGCGTCGGTATGCCCCGCGATCAGGAAGTCATAGGGAAGCAGTTCGGGCGAGTTCAGCGCATAGCCAAGCGCGTCAAGCTGGGCCCGTGCCTCGGGCAGAAGCTGGGCGCTGTCGTAGGCAAAGTAGACGGTCAGGTCGATTGCCCGCGAGCTGTCGGTGACGATGGTCCCGCTTGGCGTCTGGATCGAGAGCGGCGCGCCGGGATTGCCGCCCGCATAGGGGGCAAGTTCGCGGATGATGTCGGTTGCGGGAATGTCGGTCTCGCCAAAGCCCTGCTCGGTCTCGACTTCGGGAAGGACGGCACCCTGCTCGGCCCCGGCGTCGGGCTGGACAGTGTCCTGCTGGGTCTTGATCTTGGGAAGGACGATCCCTTGTTCGGTGCCAAGGGTTCCGGGTGCCGGGTCGTTCAACGGCGACTGCGCTGCCACCGGGGCTGCCACCAGTCCGATCAGGGCGAAGCCGAGCAGGGCGGCCGGGACGGTTGATTTCAGGGTGCTGCGTATCATCTGGTTTCTCCTTGATCGGGCGGTCTTGCCCTATGCCGGGTCCGGGGGCAAAGCAGAGGCGGAATTGCGCAAGAACCGGCGATTTTCTTATTCGCTGGTCAGAATGTCGTTCATCTGATCGGTCGAAAGCCCATCGGGCTGCTCTTCCGGCGCGACTTCCGTCACCGTCTCGTCCGCGGTCGCCGGTTGCCCTGCGGCAACGGCGCTTTCGGTGGCCGTCGCTGCAGGCGTGCTGCCTAGGATCTGGCTGAACTCCAGGATCACGCCCAGGTCGATCGCCATGTTGAAGCTGGTCGGATCGGCGGGGTCGAGGCCGCCACCACGATGCAGGGCGACGGCCACGCCGCGCTCGTCCAGAAGAAGCGACCCCGAGGAGCCCGGAAGCGTGTCGCAGCGGTGCGGGACAACCGGCGGTCCGGCGCGGTCGCCAAGAACGAGGCAGCGAAAGCGGCTCATCACCTTGGGGCGGCCCAGCGGATGGTGAATGACGATGCGGGCGTCGCCCATGTCGGGTGGTGTGGCACCGACCAGGATATGGCCGAACTGTTCCTCGGCCGCCGGGTCGACGCGGGCGATGGCAAAGTCCAGTTCGACGCTGTTTTCCAGCGGTGTGGGGTCCATCGCAAAGCGAACCGAAGCGACGCCATCAAGCGAGTGATAGTTCATCAGGATCGACGCTTCGAGGATTTCGACCGACCCGTCCTGTGGCAGGCAGTGGTCGTTGGTCAGCACCAGGCCGCCGCCAAGCAGCGCACCGGTGCAGGTGGCAGCCCCCTGCTCGCCGGTCTTGGGATCGCGCATCAGCACATCGACGCGTCCGATGGGCTGGGCAAGCAGCGAGATGCGGTCGTTCGGCGAAAGCTCGACGATAGGCTCGAAAGCGCCCCCCTCGCTGGCCGCAACATAGGCCGCCGCATCGCCGGTGCTTTGCCGGACGCTGAGGTTGGCCTTGCCGTAATCGGCGGGTTCGAAGATCGCCTCCTGCGCCAAGGCGCTATGGGCCAGCGACAGGGTGGCGATCAGCGGAAGGGCGGTGCGGGACAGAAGGGACATGGCGCGAACTCCTAGGGTCAGTTGGGCGCTTGAATCTCATGGGTCAGGGGGGCCGTCGCCCCCTCTCTGGGGTCAGGGAATGTGTAGACGAGGTTTTGGGCGTCCAAGCGCAAGAAGAGGTGAAGGCTGCCAAGGGGCGCCCCGGCATCGAGCAAGGCTCCGGGCGGCGTGGCCGTGGGAACCGGCGGCGGTGTGCCGTCGGCTGTGACCAGTGCTATGCCGCACAGCGTGGGGGTGAAGGTCGTGGGCGCGAAGCCCTTCGTCGTCCAGTCCAGCGGCTTCAGGATACGCTGGGCGGGGTCGAAAAGGGCAGACCGGCAGGTCGCGCCCGGGGCGGCATGGATTTCGGACAGGGTGATGGGTGGGGGCAGCTTGGCGGCGGGCGCGGGGGTGGCGGCCTCGGGTTCGGGCTCGGCGGGCGGATCAGTGGCCGGTTCAGTTTCGGTTTCGTCACCAGACACGCCCTTGATTGGGGGTTCGGGTGTTTCGCCGGACGGGTCGGTCGATGTTAGCGTGTCTGTAGTCTTGCTGCCGACTTCCTCGGGGTCGAGTGCGACGACTGGCTGGGGCAGATCGGGCGTTGGGGATGGCGCAGGGCTGATCCGGCCCAGCATTGGGTCGAAAAGACCGACCGCCAGCGCAAGCGCAGCCGTGGCACCCAGCGCGCCGGTCCAGAGGGCGGTATGCGCGGCGAATGATTTTGTTGGGGCCTTGGGGGCGGGGCGGGTTGAGGGCTCTGCCGGGGGCGCGTGACGGGTTGGGTTAAGCTCGGCCAGCACCTCGGCCAGCGTTTCAGGCAACAGCACCCGGATGTCAGCCTGACGAAAGATCGCCGCTGCTTCGTCACGGCCGGGCCCAGGGGGCAGCACTGCAACCGTCCCGCTTCGGGCGCGCTTCAGAATGTCCAGCGACAGCATGGCTTTGCGTTCGGGCGCGTAGTCACCGGGCAAGAGCGCGAGGTCGAGGTCGACCGCGCCCGTGGCCCAAAGGGTCAGATCGGCTTCTGCCGGATCGGCGGTCAGCGACCAGCCCCGAGCCAAGAGAAGATGCGCAAGCGCCAGGGGGGCTTCCCAGCTGCGGCCGGTCTCGGGCGCGCCGGAAAGGCGCAGCTCGTGTGGTGGGATCGGCTGGCCCAGATGGCGGGCGATTGGCCCCTCGGGACCGGCGAGCGCGCGATAGTCGGGTGACAGGGCCAACGGGCGATAGTCCCCCTCGGCGAAGGCCGCACCGTGGGGCAGGCCGGGGCGCGGGGCCAGCGTCAAGAGGCGCAGCGCGGCGCCGGTGGTGGGGACGATGACGGCAAGGCGGCCCGGGACGGTCACGGCAGCAGGAAGAGCGCGGTCGTTGCCGCGGCAAGCAGGGTCAGCACGGCGGCGGCCTCTGGGAAATCATCGCCAAGCGCCATGATGATGGTCCCAGCGTCGGCGGGCGGCAGCGCCAGCCGTAGCGTATCGCCATCGGCGCCTATCAGCTCCAACGCCGCCGCGGTGGTGTTCTCGATCACCAGAAGCGGCGGCGCATCGGTTGTGGCGGGAAGCAGCCGCAGTGTGGCCTCGCCGATGCGGCGCAGGGCAACCCCGTCCGAGGCGGCCAGCGCCACCGGGGCATGGGCGATGGCAATGGCTTCCAGCATCCGGCGATAGCGGGTGGCGACGCCCGGATCGTCGCGGAGGGACCGGGCAACGGCCAGTGACACCGGCGCCCCGGGCGCGCGGCCGAGGTTGGCCCACAGATCGGTGGCGGTGACCCCCCGTGCCGCACGCCGCGGTGGGCGGTTGGCCAGCGCACGGGCAACGTGCAGTTCGGCCAGCAGGCGGTCTGGGGTATCGTCAGTCATGGCCGGGGCCTTCTGCGGCAGGTGATTGTGTCACATATGGCGCAGGCGCCGGGCAGAGGCAGTCTTGGGTGGTCATGGCGCTGCCTCCTGCGCAATGGCATCGGCGTAGATCGCGCGGAATGCGGCGGAGAAGGTGGCGCGGTCGGCGGCGAGCAGGCCTTCAAGCGGTTTCGCCTTCGCGAGGCCCGCAATCGCGTCGCCATGGGCCCTGAACCCTTCGGTGGCGGTGGCCAAGGCACCGTCGACCAGCGCGATGGAGGCTGCAAGCTGTGTTCGGGGGGCGTCGAACCCGGCGCGGCGGATACGCTTCAGCTCTTGCTCCCCCTCGCGGGCAAGGCCAGTCGCAGACCCGCCATCGCTGCGCAGTGCCAGCGCAATCATCAGGCAGCGGCGCAGATGGGCGGCAAGAGTGCTGACCGTCTCGATAAGATCGTCATAATCGACCTCGGCGCAGGTCACCCTTGCGGACACCTTTGGCCCGCCAGTGCCACGACGCAGGCGGTTCGCGATACCGGACTGGATGCGACCAAAGGCGCGCGCCCGCAGGACGGTCAGCGGGCGCTTGCGGTGATAGGGGTCCAGCGAGAGGACTGCGGCGAGGGTATCGTATTCCGCGCCGGTCAGCAGTTTCGGCCCGTCGGGCAGGTCGGCCAGTGTTTCAAGCGCGTCAGCCAGCACCGGGGCATCGGCGATGGGCAGGGTGATGGCCTCAAGCCGGTCTTCCCAGTTTTCGATGGTCTCCAGACTGTCGGCGCGGGCCAAGAGGGCCATCGTGCCGAAGGCATCAGCGGCGCGTTCGTAGGTGATGAAATGCTCGACGATGGTGGTGAAGAGGGTGCTTTCGGCGGCGTCCGACTGCCAGAAGGCGACGATGTCGTCGTCGGAGAGCACTGCGTTCTGACCGCCGTCCTTGCCGCTGTCGCGCAGAAAGCCCCGGATCGCGCGGAAGCGGCGCTCGATCGGGGCCAGCGGCATGTGGGCGTTGCGATACTGGCCAAGCTGGCTGGCCAGGCGGCGCGCCAGATCGGGGGCCTCGGACGGGGCAAGGCCCGCGCCGATCTGGGCCGCAAGCGTGGCAAAACCGGCGCAGTCTTCGGCGGTCAGCAGGAACTCGGCCAGTGACAGCAGCCGGGCAAGGCCCGCCCAGCTGGCCCGCCACGGGCGCGGATGGTCCAGCACCAGGCCGCGATCATCTGCCCCGGGCGCATTGCCCAAGCGATCCTGCAAGGCCGCAGCGCTGGCAAGCGTCGTGTCCAGCGCCAGATCGATGAAGCCGCGCCCGTCGACACCAAGGGCCGCTATCGCATGGGCCAGGTCCCAAAGCGGCCGGTCGCGGCTGGGGCGGATCGCACCCGCGACCGCACGGGCGAGCCACGCGGCGTCATGTCGGCCGAGCCTGCGGCTGTCGCAGACGGCACCAAGGTCGGCGGCGCAGGCTTCGTCATGGCCAAGCGGCAGGTCGCGGGGGTTGATATGTTCCATCAGCCTGCGCCCTACCGCACGATCAGGCGGGTGGCCGCCTCGATCATGCCGGGCTGGGCGCGCATGTCATCAAGCAGCGTTGCCAAGGCCAGACTGTCCAGAAGGGTCGGGCCAGCCGCGCCCGCCGTCGCCTCACGCCAGCGCGCGGCAAGCTCGGGCGGCAGGGCCGCGTCCGGGGCAAAGCAGTGGAAGAGGTTCTCGAATGCGCCGTTCAGCACGACGCTTTGCAGACCGAAATCCGCCGGGTAGCTGTAGCTTCCCGCCGACCAGGGGGCCATTTCGCCCACCGGCAGCAGGACGAAAGCCGTCTCGTCCGGTGCGATGACCCAGCAGTAAAGCGGGGCCTCCCGGCCAAGGTCGATGCGGACATCAAGCAGCTGTCCGGCAGCGAAGGGCGGGGCGGTGATGTCAAGCCGGGCCGTATCGCGGTTGGCGGTCAGGGCCACGTAGTCTATGAGCGGGCGGGGTGCCGGGTCGCAGCCAAGCGAGGACAGATCGACCCGGGTGCGGGGCAGGGCTGCAAGGGTCGCATTGCCGCTGCGGACCTGTAGGTCAAGCCAGGTCTCGCCTGCAGCATCGGTCGAAAGGCGGGCGTAGGTGGTCGGCACCTCGGGCGTGGCCGAACATGCGGCGCGATCCAGCCGGGTCACCGCCAGCGTGCGGCCGGTCAGCGCGCGCGCGGGGTCTTGCGCCTTGGCCAGTGCGGCGGCGGCAAGGCTGTCGGTCAGCGCCGGGGCACAGCTGGAATAGCCCGCTTCGGACACCACCGGGCAGACGCCAAGGCTTTCGGTGTCGGGGGCGGTGTTCAGGAAATCCTCAAGCGCGGCCTCGATCACCCGGTCCACCGCGTTGGCTCCGCCGTCGGACAACGCGGTTTCTATCTCGGGCGAGGTGACCTTGCAGGCGGCGTCGGGAGTGATCGCCTGCAGCCGGAAGCGGACGCTGCCGGTCAGGCGCGCGGGTTCGACGATGAACACCACCGCGTCACCGGCATTGGCAGTTTCGAGCAGCGCCTCGGTCTGGGTGGCGGTGATCTCGCCACCGCCCTCCATAAGGCCGCGCAGGCGGTCGACGTCGCGGGCGGCAGTGATATCGGCACCTGCCGTGCGCAGCATCGCCTCGACATCAAGGCGAAGCCGGTCGGCTTCGGACCCGCTAAGGGCGGTCTGGTCGTTCGAAAGCCCGGCAACGACGACACGGTCAAGCGTTGCCTGGCCAAGACAGGCGGCAAGGTCCGCGACAAGCGCAGCGACCGCATCCTCGGCCGCTGCGGGGCTGGCGAGCGCCAACCCCAACGCGATTGCAAGGCCGGGCAGGCGCATGCTAGTTGCCCTGCTGGCTGGCGGCGGACTTGGCGTAAGTCGTCATCGCCTGGACGAAGAGCGGGTTCAACGTGCCGTCCGGTTTCCCGGTAAAGTACTGCCGGTCGATCAGCTCTTGTTGCAGGTCCCGGATCGTTTCGGGCGAAAGCGGCAAGTCGCCTGCTGTCGTGGCGACTACCGTCTGTGCACCGGTTTCGCCTTGCGCCAGAGTGTCTAGCAGCAGGCCGACCGAGGTGTGGTCGGGAAAGTACTTGGCGAAGCCGTTGTCGATCATCACAGCGGCAGTGACCATGGCCATAGGCTCTGCAAGCGCGATCCCGCGCTGGAAGAGGGCAATGCCCCGGTCGACATCCTTTGGAATGCCGTTCGCGCCTTCGATGTAGTAGGGGGCAAGCTTGGTGATCGCAAAGCCGTCGCCTGCATCGGCAGCACGCTGGTACCAGCTGACGGCCGCGCTGATGTCCGTCTGTGTCCCGCGGCCGTATTCAAGCATCCGGGCCACGTTGGTCATCGCAATGGTATCGCCGCCTTCCGCTGCTTTCAGGTAAAGACCGAACGCGGTTTCGGGCGAGCTGGGGACCCCTTCGCCATTCTCGTGCAGTGTCGCGGCGCCGTTCAACGCGGCCATCGACCCCAAGTCTGCACCGGCCTGATAGGATTGCAAAGCCTCGCCAAAGCGGCCCAGACGGTCCAGCGCCCGGCCAAGCTGGAAATGCAGCCGTCGTTCCTGGGGATAGGCGCGGACCGCTGTCTCGCAGGCCTCGACCGCCGCAAAACCGTCCAGCTGGGTCCAGGCGACGCCTTCGACGCTTTCGGGGCGATCCGGGTCCTTCGGTCCCGCCGCCAGCGCGTCGCATCGCATGACGCGGGTGTCGCGCGACGGGTCGTCGGCCTGAAGGTAGGAGAGCGCGACATCGCGGTAAGAGCAGACCTCGCCACATTCGTCCAGATAGGCCTGATAGTCCTTGGTCGCTGACAGTTCCTGCCACCGCGCGCGGTCGGCATCGGCAGCCTCGCCACGGCCAAGGGCTGCAAGCTCGGCAATTGCCTCTTCGCGGTAGGCGCAGGTTTCGCATTCGGCGATGTAGCGCTCGATCGCCGGGCGGTCGTTGCGGGCAGCCTCCCAGGCCAGAAGATCGCGCTCTTTTGCGACGATACCAGAGACCGCCTGAACCGGGTCGCCGCCGGGCAGGGCGAAAGCGGCGCTGTCGATCTCGGGGACCTGGGTACGACCGGTTTCGCGCAAGGCGCTCTTGGCTACCGCATCGACCAGATAGGACGACAGCGCGGCCCATTCGACGGTGCCTTCGGCATCGGCAAGGCCGCCCGCGCCCATCAGGAACCGGCTGGTAAAGAGGCCAAGCTTCGCCTCATCGTCCCAGTTCGCGGGCGAGGAGCCCGAGGTGGCCACCAAACGGACAACGCCTTCACCGGTATCGGGCAGCGCCGGGGTGAAGCCCGGGGCCGAGACGGCAAGCAGCGGGTCGCCCCGACCGGATTCACCGGTAAAGCAGGCGTCGATCATCACCACCACCTCGCGGTCGGGCCCGATCTTGTGGCGCACCAGTTCGAGGTTGCGGTAAAGCGTATCCAGCCGATACCCGCTGACCACCGAATTGGGGTCGCCATCCGAGGGCAGCAGGAAGGGATCGCCGGTGGTCAGGTCCGGCACGCCATGGCCGGAATAATAGACGAAGACGTTCGACGCATCGGGCGTCACGCTGCGCCAAAGACGGCCCGACTGCGGCTGCGCCTCTGATCCGAACATCTGGGTGATTTCACTTAGCGTGCCGTCCAGCAGCATGAACACGTTTTCCTCACGGTAGCCCAGCGTCCCAACGAGGTATTCGCGCATCGCTTCCGCGTCGTTATGGGCATAGTCGACAGGAACGGTCTGGCGGTAGTCGCGGTTGCCGATGATGACCGCGATCGAGGCCGCGTTGTCGCTTAGGACAGCCGCCTCCTGCGCGGCGACCGGGCTGGCCACCAGTGCCGGCATAGCCGCAATCACGACATTGATGCTGAAGAGGGCCGCGGCGAGGGGGCGAGAGAGAACCGGTGCGAGTATGGACATGGGTTAATCCTCCTTGACGTACCACACTTCGATCCGGGGATTGGTAGAGAGCTTTTTGCGATTGTTCATGACGCTAGCGTGGGGAAACTTGCGACGCAACCGGGCGTTACCGCAGTGCAGATGCCTCAGGCGGGATGTCCCTGCGCCCGCCAAGTTACCACCGAGCGGGCCACACTTGGCGATGCCGAAGCGCGAAGAAGCGGGACGTGAGGGCGATGTGGATGGCATGGAGGCGCCAGAGGTCACAACAATATGAAGTGAGTGCTGTGCGGCGATACGCTTTTGGAGGAGAAGGTGGTGGCGAGGGAGGGACTCGAACCCTCGACCTCGCGATTATGAGTCGCGCGCTCTAACCAGCTGAGCTACCTAGCCACTGCCGGGCGGATTAAGGGCGTGACCCTCTGAGGTCAAGGGTGAATCCGCATGCTGCCGATCCGCCTTTTCCGACAAGGCTGATCGTGACGCCTCGCTTGCTCTTCCCGTGTCCAGGCGAAAAGCGATCCCTACCGCGCGATGCGGGGGCGGCCAGAGGCGGTGGCCGTGACCTTTGCCTCGATGAACATCTGGCGGCCCTCGATCTCGACCTCGCGGACATCCCGGGCCACCGTCACGCGGAGGTCGACTGCCCCGGCCTGCCTCGCGCGGGCCGAGGCTTCTGCAACCAAGGCAGCCTCCAGCGCCCGAAGTGCCGCCTCTGCGGTGGAGAAGCTTTGCAAGCCGTCGGCCAGATGCGCGACGAAACGCCCCTCGGCGGGCGAGGAAACCGTGCCGGTTGCGCGCTGGCTGACTTGCCCCGCCACGGCACCAATGGCATTGGCCACACCGGCGTGTTCGGGCAGGATCATCGGGCAGCCCAGCCTTTCGCCCACCGCACCATAGTAGGATGGGGCCGAGGCGCCAAGACCGATCACCGGCACGCCAAGCCTCAGGCTGACCTCGACCACACCGCGATGCTGGTCAAGTCCGGCTTGGGTCAGCGCGTGGCGCGCCAAAGCTTCGGGGGTCTGCGCGGCAAAGGCCGGGTCTTCGCCAAAGGCCGCCTCCAGCAAGCAATCGACGGTTTGCTCGGTCAGTTGGTCCACCACGGCTTGCGCAAAGATTTCCGGGCCCGCTGCGAAGCGCTCGCCGGCCCCGGTCCGCCGCCTTGCGATCAGTTGGAGCGCCTTTTCGGCAGCCGCTTGGTCCCAGGCTGACAACCGCCCCAGCACATGGGCGGCATCCGAGGGTGTGACGCCTGCAATCATCACCAGTCCCCGCGCCACCAGCCGTTCCAGTGCGGCGACCTCGAGCCGCGAGGTCAGCGCCGCTGTCATCGGTATTGGCTGACGGATCCGGTCCAGAACCGCCAGATCCCGTGTGTTCAGCCCGCCGCGCTGGCCGCCCATCGGCACAACGAAGCGACCGTCCATCTCACCCGCCGTTTCTGACGACAGCCAGCGGTCAAGGGAGGCATGGACCATCGGCCCGTGGTCCACCCCCAGCAGCGAGACCGGGATCAGCCGTCTTGGGCCAAGACGCAGGCCACCCGTCAGGCCTTCGGTCACCAGATGCACCTCGCTGTCGCCGCCAAGACCGGTCGTGCGCATCGCGACGGCCTCGACCATCGTGCGGAACCCCCCGACGCGGGCGCCCTCGGGGTCGATCTCGGGCAGGCCACCGCGCAAAAGAGCCACATCGGTTGTGGTCCCACCGATGTCGCTGACCAAAGCGTCTGATGCCCCGGTCAGCCAGCGCGCGCCGACGATGCTGGCGGCAGGGCCCGAGAGGATGGTCTCGATGGGCCGTTCCCGGACCATGGCCGCCGAGATCAACGCCCCGTCGCCCCGCACGACCATCAGCGGCGCGTCGATGCCAGCGGCTGCCAGATGCCGTTCGCAGGCCGCGACAAGGCGGTCGATCATGCCGATCAGCCGGGCATTCAACACCGCCGTCAGCGCGCGCTTCGGGCCGTTCAGATTGGCGGACAGCTCATGCGAACAGGTTACCGGCCGCCCCGTCACCCGCCGGATCAGGTCGCGCGTGGCCACCTCATGCGCGGGGTTGCGGGTGGCAAAGCGCGAAGCGACGGCAAAGCCCGAAACCTGATCGCCAAGGCCGCTGATCGCCACTTCCAGCGCCGTCAGATCAAGGGGAGCGTACTCGGTACCGGCATGGGTATGGCCGCCCGGCATGGCAAGAACCGGGTCGCCCTTCAAAGCCTCGGTCAGCCCGCCGCGGGCAAGGTCGCCTTCGTCAAAGCCGATGAAGATCAGCGCCACCCGCGCGCCCTGGCCTTCGACCAGCGCGTTGGTGGCAAGGGTGGTCGAAAGCGAGACCAGCGCCACGTCCGAAGCCGCCACGCCAGCAGCAGCAATCGCCGCATCCACCGCCTGGCCAATCCCAACGGCCAGATCATGGCGCGACGTCAGGGCCTTGGCTTTGCCAAGCACCTGGTTTGCGGCTTCATCCAGTATCACCGCATCCGTATAGGTGCCCCCGGTGTCGACACCCAGTAAATAGGCCATGCTCTTCCCTGCAACCGCGTTATCCCCAGCGAGCTAGTACAAGGCGGCGCTACTGTCATCCCCGGAAGCGACATCAGCGCCGCCGCCGACGGCGATGTGCGGGCGGCAGGTTCAGCATCGTGCGGTATTTGGCGACCGTCCGTCGCGCGATCGGCGCGCCTCCTTCGGCAAGTGCCGCAGCGAGCGATTCGTCCGACAGGGGGGCGTCCGGGTCTTCCTCGGCCACCAGCCGCGCCAACCGGTCCCGCAACGCCCCCGCGGCGGGGCCCCCTTCGCGTGCGGCTTTGGTGAACAGCGACCGCAACCACCAAGTGCCGCGCGGTGTGTCGACAGCGGTTCCTGCGACCACCCGGCTGATCGTGCTTTCATGAAGGCCAAGCGCATCGCCAATATCGGCCATCGTCATCGGCAGCAGTGCCCCGGTGCCGGACTCGAGCGCTGCAGTCTGGCGGGCGAGGACCTCTTGCGCCACCGACAAAAGCGTGGCGTTCCGCCCTTCGATCATCTTGATCAGAGCCCGCGCCTCGGCCCGGCCCTTGGCCCGACCTTCGGCCACCGAAACCGACGGCAAGGCGGAACGGTTAAGCGACACGATCCAGCCCGAGCTTCCCTTTTCCGCGATCAGATCGGGTTCGCGGACCGGGGCGGCAGATGGCTCAAATCCCGCGCCGGGCTTGGGATCATAGCTTCGCAGCCGCCCGATGCAGGCGCGGACGTCGGCAACCGTCATCTCGGTTTCGCGGGCGAGGCGGTCTATTTCGCCTTTGGCCAGAAGGTCCAGCCGGTCAAGAACCGCGACCATAGGCGGATCAAGCTCGCCCGCCTCCTCGGCCTGCAGCCGCAGGCATTCGGCGAGGTTGCGGGCGAAAAGCCCGGTCGGCTCGGCCCGTTCCTGCAACCGGCGAAGCGTGGCTTCGACGGCTGGCACCGCGACGCCCAACTGCGCGGCAATCGCCTGAAGTGACCGGCCAAGCCAGCCCGAAGGTTCCAGCGCTTCGGCCAAGGCCCCGGCGATCCGGGCTTCGGTTGGGTTAAGGGGCAGAGCTTCGATCACGTCCAGCACATACGACACAAGGCTTGGCGCGGCCGCCGTCTGCTCCGGCCTTTCGCCATCGCCACCGAAAGCCGACCTCCAGCGCGGCAGCCATTCATGGACCAGGGGCCGCGAAAGAAGGATCTGAGGGTTCTCTGAGGCCTGCTCTTCGAGATAGCGGCTGAGCCCGGCCGCGTCGGCGCGCAGGATGCGGATCGAGGTGGCAAGCCCGGTCGTCAACGCCATCCGCTGCGTCTGCTGCACCGAGATCTGGTTTCTGGATTTCATCCGGCCCCGCTTCTTTCCCGATGGTTTCCACGGAAGTATCGATATCGCAACCCCGCTGCGTTTGCGCATCGAGCGGGGCCGGTCCGATCAACAGCCAGCCGACATCTGGGCCGCCAGACTTTACGAACGGTTTGCCAGATGGCCGCGCGATGGACAGTTCGCCAGCGCAGATGACAAGTGCGTGTGTGCACACCGTCCAAGCTTACGCGACGGAATACCACCCCTATAGTGGCCTCAGCTAACCAGCACGGGAGCCAGATGAATGAAACTCGCCAAAGCAGTCCTGATAGCCGCAATCCTTGCCGCCGGAACCGTCTATGCCCAAGCCGAGCGGACCGACCCGAACTCCATCGCGCGGTCCGAACTAATGAAGATGCAGGGAAAGAACATCGGCATTCTGTCAGAGATGGCCGAAGGCAAGATCCCCTACGATGCCGCCGCCGCCGAAGCTGCCAAGGCAGTGCTGATCGAAAGCGCGGGCAAGATCGAGGCCACCTTCATGGAACAGGGCGCTGCCGATCCGGCCTCCCGGGCAAAGCCCGAGATCTGGGCGAATTGGGATGATTTTCTGGTGAAGGCCAAGGCGCTTGGCGATGCAGCCGCCGCTGTTGATGTGGCCTCGGCTGAGTCTATCGGCGCCGGCATGGGAGCCCTCGGCGGCGCCTGCGCGGACTGTCACAAAGTCTATCAGGCACCGAAACAGTAAGGCATTCGGCGCCCCCGTCCCCGGCGTGGGTGCCTTCTTTCCGGATCAGCCGCACCAAACCCGCGTGATCCGCCCGTCTTTCCCAAGATCGATATTCAGCCTCGTCGGGCTGTAATCCTCGGTGATCGCCATACCGGGCTCGATGATCCGCGTACCGATGGGGAAAGTCATCGCCGCGAAGACAGATTTGTCCTTGCCCACCAGATCCTGCATGCCCCCTGCGCCGCATTCATTCGGCGCAGGTTCGGGCGGCAAGCTGTCAGGGCCCGGAGGCGCGACCGGCTCGCAGGCGGCCAGGCCAAGGGTCAGAAACAGGACCGCGTTCCGCACCACCCGATCCTTAGCCACAGCTCACCCGCTCGATCACATCGCGCCGGTCCAGCCAGAAGTTCAGCCGGTCGGGGTTAAAGTCCAGCGTCACTGCCATGTCATGCTGGACTACCCGCACGTCCTGGCTGAAGCGCATGCCGTCCAGCAAGACGCCGGGTTTGCCGACAAGGTATTGCAGGTCAGCCGCACCGCAATCACCCCCCTGATCAACAGGCACGGGCAGCGTTTCCACACAACCTGAAAGCAAGAAAGGCGCGATGACAAGGGCCGCAAGAGCATGTTTCATGGGTCGTTTCCTGAATTGCTTTTCGAACCAGTTTGGCACAGCCTACGCGAAACCTTAAGGGAGGGAAAACCATATGCGCACCCGTGCCGCTGTTGCCGTTGCCGCCGGAAAACCGTTGGAGATCATGGAGGTGAACCTCGACGACCCGAAAGACGGCGAGGTTCTGGTCGAGATCAAGGCCACCGGCATCTGTCACACCGACGAATTCACGCTATCTGGCGCGGACCCTGAAGGGATCTTCCCGTCGATCCTCGGCCACGAAGGCGCGGGCGTCGTGGTCAAGTGCGGGCCGGGCGTGACTTCGCTGAAACCGGGCGATCATGTCATCCCGCTTTACACACCGGAATGCCGGGAATGCCCCTCGTGTCTGTCGCGCAAGACCAACCTCTGCACCGCGATCCGCGCGACGCAGGGGCAGGGGCTGATGCCGGATGGGACCACGCGGTTCTCGATGCTGGATGGCACGCCGATCTATCATTACATGGGCTGCTCGACCTTCGCCCAGCACACGGTGATGCCCGAGATTGCCTTGGCCAAGGTCCGTGAGGACGCACCCTTCGACAAGATCTGCTACATCGGCTGCGGCGTCACCACCGGCATCGGCGCGGTCCTGAACACCGCCAATGTCGAGATCGGTGCCAAGGCCGTGGTCTTCGGTCTGGGCGGCATCGGGCTGAACGTGATCCAAGGCCTTCGGATGGCCGGGGCCGACATGATCATCGGCGTCGACATCAACGACGACAAGGAAGAGTGGGGCCGCCGCTTCGGCATGACCCATTTCGTCAACCCGACCAAGATCGAAGGCGACATCACTGCGCATATCGTCAACATGACAAAGACCCCCTTCGACAAGATCGGCGGAGCGGATTACAGCTTCGACTGCACCGGCAACGTCAAGGTGATGCGGGCGGCCCTGGAATGCACGCACCGGGGCTGGGGTCAGTCGATCATCATCGGCGTCGCGCCTGCGGGGGCCACGATCGAGACGCGGCCCTTCCAGCTGGTCACCGGCCGCATCTGGAAAGGCACCGCCTTCGGTGGCGCGCGCGGCCGCACCGACGTGCCGAAGATGGTCGACTGGTACATGGACGGCAAGATCGAGATCGACCCGATGATCACCCATATCCTGCCCTTGGACCGGATCAACGAGGGGTTTGATCTGATGCATGCGGGCAAAAGCATCCGGGCGGTGGTGGTGTATTGATGCGCTGGGCCGGGCTTGTTCTCTTACTGGCAGGCCCCGCGCTTTCGGACCCTGCGCTCATCTCGTTCGAGGCAGGGCATGAGACTATCCATGTTACGGGTGAGGATATCGAGAGAGTCGAGACTACATTGGATCCCGGTGGCGGGCCTGCAATTACTGTCCGCCTGCATTCCAGCTTCGACGCGCGTTTTGCCGATGTCACGCAAAGGAACATCGGCAATGCGATGGCAGTCCGCATCTGCGGCGAAATTGTCGCCGAACCGATCCTCATGTCTGCGCTCACACACGCTGACTTCATCATCACTACCGGTTCGGTCGAAGACTCCATCCACCTCGCCGAACAGCTGAAGACCAGAACCTGCCCAGACCAGCCCCTCGGCTAGCCCCTTGCAACCCCCCGCTCCCTCCGTCACGCTGACCCCTCCCAAGCCCAGGAGGTTAGCCATGCTCACCACCCTTCTCGACGATACCAAAGCTCAAAAGGACGAGGGCCCGCGTGGCCGGATCGACCAGCTTTTCTTCAAATCCCGCAGCGTCATCATCACCGGTGAGATCAACGACAAGGTCGCCGCCCGCGCCGTCACGAATCTTCTTGCCCTGTCCGAAGAAAGCGACGACCCGATCAACCTCTACATCTCGTCCCCCGGCGGGCATGTCGAATCAGGCGACATGGTGCATGACGTGATCAAGTTCATCCGTCCAAAGGTCCGCACAATCGGCTCCGGCTGGGTCTCTAGCGCCGGGGCACTGATCTTCGTGGGCGCTGAAAGGGAAGACCGCTACTGCCTGCCCAACACTCGGTTTCTCCTCCACCAGCCCTCGGGCGGGATCGGCGGCACGGCGTCCGACATGGTCATTCAGGCCCGCCAGATCGAGATCATGCGCGACCGGTTTCACCACCTTTTTGCGGTCGCCACAGGCCAGACGCCCGAACGGATCGCGCAGGATACCCAGCGGGACTTCTGGATGACCACGGATGAGGCATTGGATTACGGTCTGGTCGGATCGGTGATTTCATCGATCAGTTCGCTCAGGTGATCCGGGCCGCCCTAGCCCTTGCTGCAGCCACGGTCCTCGCGGCCCTTCCTGCGGCCGCAGAGCCACCCCGCATCAGCCTGGTGTTCGGCTCTGACGCGATCAACGCCCAACCGGAAGACATCCGCTCGGTTCGCCGCGTCGAAGATGGCGACCGGGGCGCGGCGCTGGTCATTCGCCTCGCCGCCGCATTCGACCGCCAGATGGCTGCGCTCACCCGCGGCCATGTTGGCGAGACCGGCGAGCTCCTCATCTGTGGCGAGGTCGCGGTCGAGCCCTATCTCAACTCGCCCATCACCGAGGCGATGTTCGTCATCTCCGACACCGACATCGCCCGGATCGATCAGCTTCAGGCCCTCCTGACCGGCCCAAGCTGTGTCGAGACGCCCGAAAGCTAACGCCCGCGCGTCCAGCGGCGGTAGGGCCTTTCGACCCACAGGGTCGCTGCCACGGAAACCGCCAGAGCCAGCGCCCCGAGCGCCAGCATCATCAGGACCGAACCGTAGGGCGCGACCCCGGCCATCCGCAGGATCGTGCCCGCGATCGAAAACACCAGAAGGTGAAGGAGGTAGAGAAGATACGAGGCCTCGCCCCAGACCATCGCCCAGCCGGGCATCAGCCAGCCCCCCGCCCCCAGCCCATAGACCAGCGCCGCTGCCGGGAGCCCCGCCACCCATTCCCGCCCCAAGTGCAGCGGCAGAAGCCCGGACACCGTGGCTGCCAGCCCCAGCGCCCCGGCGGCAACGCATATCTTTGCCCCGTGTCGCCACCCAGCCGCTAAGGCCAGCGCGATCAGCCCGCCAAAAAGGAACTCGATCACGCCGGAATAAAGCACCAACCCGAAGGCCGGGGAAAGCTCGACCGGCAGGAACAGCGCGGCCTGGGTGACCAGCGCCCACAGTGCCAGCGCCGCAATCGCCCCCCGTGCACCAAAGCGGAAGAAGGTCGCGGCAAAGAGCAGGTAGAAGAGCCCCTCGACCGTCAGTGTCCAGGCCACCGCCATCACCTGGTCAGGCAGGGGCAAAAGCAGCGCTGACACGGCGATGCGCCCCGGCCCCGGCCAGCCTTCCCAATCACCCTGCGTGACCCCCAGCGCGGCCAGCGCCAACAGCGTCAGCGCAAGCGCTGCCCAATAGGGCGGCACGATCCGCCAGAAGCGCTGCCGGAGGAACCTTGCCGCGTCCCAATCTGGTCGGCCGAGTGCTGCGTGAAAGATCACGAAGCCGGAAAGGACGAAAAACACATCCACCCCGGCCTCACCCCCGGAAAACCAGCCAAGGATCCCCGGAGAAAACCCCTCGGCCACCGCCGCCGCCTGCAGGTGGAACAGCACAACCAGCGTTGCGGCCAACCCGCGCAACATCTGCAATCCACCGATCATGCCCACTGCCCCTGCCTGTCGCGGTCGATACTGCCCGGCCCCGGCCCCAAGTCAACGTAACCTTTGCGCTTTCCTAGTCGTCGCAAATCGGTGACAACGACCTTGACCCAGGAGGCGCCGATGCCCGATCCCCGTACCCCGCGCCTTGCCGTCCTGATCGACGCCGACAACATCCCGGCAAGTTATGCCGAAGCGATCTTCGAAGAGATCGCGTCCTTTGGCGAAGCTTCGGTCCGCCGCATCTATGGAGACTGGTCGGCTGCCCGCCTGAACGGCTGGGCCAAGAAGGTTGCAGCACTTGGCCTTGTCGCCGACCAGCAGTTTTCGAACACCAAGGGCAAGAACGCCTCGGACATCGGGCTTGTCATCGCTGCGATGGATTTTCTGCATTCCGGGCTCTTTGATGGTTTCGTCCTGGTGTCCTCGGACAGCGACTTCACCCGGCTGGCCGCCCGTATCCGTGAGCAGGGTCTGGACGTCTACGGCATTGGCGAGAAGAAGACCCCCGAAGCCTTCCGCATGGCCTGCAAACGCTTCATCTATGTCGAAAACCTTGCAGTTGGCGCGGAAGAGCCGCCGAAGCCGCAACCCGGCGCGCCTGACCCAAAACCCGGCACCAAGGAAGCCCCGACCAAGGCAATCCCGCTGATCGTGGCCGCGATGCGTGCGATTGACCCGGAGGGCGAGTGGTTTTCGATGGGTCAGATCGGCCAGTTCATCACGCAAGGCAATCCGGATTTCGATACCCGCACCTATGGGGCCGCGAAGCTCTCTGACCTCATCCGCAAGATGCCGCGCTTCGAGGTCAAGCAGGACGGAACACTTCTCAAGGTCCGCGACAAGGCATGAACGGCGCGCGCTCGGGGGCCAGAACATCAGGGCCTAGAACGTCGTCGCCAGCCAGTCCACGAACTGGTCGACCGCCGGTCTGCGCGGGCCTTTGGGCATGACGGCCGCATAGATTACGGCGGGCAGGCCTTCCACCGGCAGCACGACCAGACGCCCCGCAGCGAGATCATCGCGGCAGATCACCTCGGTGGCAAGTGTGGCCCCCAATCCCTGCCGGGCTGCTGACATTTCCAGATGCGGACTGCCGATTTCTACCCGTTTCAACTTGTTCAGATCGTAGCCGACTTTGCCCAATTGCGCATGATCCCAGGCGGTTCCCGGCCCGCTGATCCAAGGGAGATCTCGCGGATCGGCCCCTGTCCGGGCAAGTTCGGGCGAACAGACGGCATGCATCGGGGTGCGTACCAGCGAGCGGACTTCTTCACCGGGGGCGGTTGCCGCGTCGTCGCCGAAGGCCCGCACAGCCAGATCGAACCCATCGCGGACGAAATCCACCAGAGCCGGGCCTGGGGCCATCGCGACTTCGATCCCCGGATGCAGCGCCCAGAACTCTGGCAGGCGCGGCAGGATATGCGCCTCGGCGATGAAGGTGGTGGTCGAGACGCGAAGGGGCCGCCGTTCTTCGCCCCGCTGCAGGTCTTCGATCCCGCTGACGATGGTCCCGAAGCCTTCGCCAAGGCTCTGGGCCAGCCGCTGCCCCGCTTCGGTCAGGGTCACCGAACGGCCCGTCCGTCGCACCAGTTGGACGCCAAGTTCCTCCTCCAGCCCGCGAACCTGCTGGGTCACGGCCGCATGTGTCACGTTCAGAACCCGCCCGGCGCCCGCGAAGCCACCATTGCGCGCGGTCGCATCAAAGGCCCGCAGCGAGGACAGGGACGGCAGGTTTCGCCAGCGGGGTGACATGTAAGTTCAGCTTTCGTCCGGTGGACTTTACTGATTCGGAATGAGTGCGAAATTCTGGCATATTTCCACAGCAATGAGCAAATGGGACGAAAGAAAATGCAGACGGTCAACATCGATCTCTTGCGCGCTTCGACCCCGTTCAACCCGGATGGTCGGCCAAAGGACCCGCACGCGCATCACCGGCAGGTGATTCTTGCAGCGCGCCGCACTGGGCGACTGCAGGTCTGGCGTGCGTTGCTTGGCAAAGTCCGCCGGTTTGTGCGCCTGTCCGGGTTCCGCAGCAAGGCAGTCCTCGGCAAGGACTGCGAAGTCCAAGTCGGCCTAGGATCCGAGATGCTGCGTTCCGCGTGCGGCGGCCAGCCGGATCTGACGGTGGCGTTCGCGAAACCGGGCGCGGTCGGATTGTGAATACTCATTCATGCAAGCACGGCAGCAGGCCCCTTCCTCATAGTCGGGATGTCTTTCGTCTGCTTCTGTGACCGGCCTTCGGCAGGCTCCGCAAGCCTTGAGGCCCCCGGGCTGAAGTCCATGTCCGACCGACACCCGGTCGTCGAAGACAAAGCACTGGCCCTGCCAGAGGCTTTGCTGTGCGGGCACATCCTCAAGATATTTCAGGATCCCGCCCTTCAGGTGGTAGACCTCGTTCAGACCTTGTCCCAGAAGATAATTTGTCGACTTTTCGCAGCGGATACCGCCGGTACAGAACATGGCGATGCGCTTTCCGGCGAATTGCTCGCGGTTGGCTTGCCACCAGTCGGGAAACTCGCCAAAGGCCTTGGTGCCAGGGTCGACCGCGCCCTGAAAGGTCCCGATGGCGACCTCATAATCGTTGCGAGTGTCGATCACCACGGTGTCAGGATCGGCGACAAGGGCGTTCCAGTCCTTGGGCTGAACATAGTGCCCGACCCGGGCCAGCGGGTCGACATCCGGTTGGCCCATGGTCACGATCTCGCGCTTGAGCTTCACCTTCATGCGCCCGAACGGCATTTTCTCGGCGAAGCTTTCCTTCCATTCCAGCCCGCCACAACCCGGCAGCGCCCGGATGGCGGCCAACGTCGCGTCAATCCCGGCCCGCGTCCCGGCGATGGTGCCGTTGATCCCTTCGGGTGCCAGAAGAAGCGAGCCCATGACACCATTAGCTTCGCAAGTCGCCAGAAGCCCCGGCTGCAGGGCGGCGGGGTCGGGGAAGCGGGTAAATTGGTAAAGTGCGGCGACGATCAGCATGGCCCCCGTTTGCGCTGATAGCTGGCGAATTTCAAGCGCTTCGCTTGACGCCACCGCCTGCCGGGCCTTACGCAAGGGGAAGACTTTGGGAGACAGCCATGAAACCGGCGGAAGAAGCGCTGATCGTGATCGACGTGCAGAACGACTTTTGCCCCGGCGGAGCGCTGGCTGTGGCAGGGGGCGATGAAATCATCAGTCGGATCAACGGCTTGATGGATAGCTTTGCGACAGTAGCTCTTACACAGGATTGGCATCCCGCGAACCACGCCTCTTTTGCCGCAAACCACCCCGCGGCCGCACCCTTCTCGATGATCGACATGCCTTACGGGCCGCAAGTCCTCTGGCCAACCCATTGTGTCCAAGGGACAGCGGGCGCCGCATTCCACAGCTTGTTGCGCACGGACCCGGCGCAACTTGTTCTGCGCAAAGGCTTTCGTGCCGGGATCGACAGCTATTCCGCCTTCTTCGAGAACGACCGCACCACCCCGACCGGGCTTGAGGGCTATCTGCGAAGCCGGGGGGTGACGGCGGTCACGCTGGTGGGCCTCGCGACCGACTACTGCGTCGCCTATTCGGCGCTGGATGCGGCACGGCTTGGCTTTCGTGCCACGGTGCTGGAGGGCGCGTGTCGTGGGATCGACCTGAACGGCAGCCTTGCCGACGCAAGGGCACAGATGCGCGCGGCTGGCGTCGCGCTGGAGGTCTGAGATGGTCGATATCGCCACCCGGGTCTGGAACCACAAGTGGAAGATCGACCCTATCGTGCGGTCGCTGATCGACACCGATTTTTACAAGCTTTTGATGTGCCAGTCGATTTTCCGCAACAAGCCTGACACGACGGTCGTCTTCAGCCTGATCAACCGGTCCAACAGAATTCGGCTTGCCAATATTATCGACGAGGGAGAGCTGCGCGAGCAGTTGGATCATGTGCGCACGATCTCGTTGACCCGAGGCGAAAGCACCTGGCTGCGCGGCAACACGTTCTATGGCAAGAGGCAGATGTTCCGGCCGGATTTCATGGAGTGGTTCGAGGGGCTTCGGCTGCCAGCCTATCATCTGGAAAAGCGTGCGGGCCAGTTCGAGCTGACCTTCGAAGGCCGCTGGCCCGAGGTCATGCTGTGGGAGATCCCAGCGCTTGCAGTGCTGATGGAACTGCGCAGCCGAGCGGTGCTAAACGAAATGGGCAAGTTTGAGCTGCAAGTGCTTTACGCCCGAGCCACCACGCGGCTTTGGGAGAAGATCGAGCGGTTGCGGAAGATCGACGGGCTGAGGATTGCCGATTTCGGGACGCGCAGGCGGCATGGCTTCCTTTGGCAGGACTGGGCCGTCCAAGCCATGCAGGAGGGCCTCGGATCGAAGTTTACCGGTACTTCGAACTGCAAGATCGCAATGATGCGGGACATCGAGGCCATCGGCACGAACGCGCATGAGTTGCCGATGGTCTATTCGGCGCTTGCAGACAGCGACGAGGACTTGCGCCAGGCACCCTATCAGGTGCTGGCCGACTGGCAGGAAGAGCATGAAGGCAACCTGCGGATCATCCTTCCCGATACCTATGGGACTGAAGGGTTCCTCAGGAACGCGCCGGACTGGCTGGCCAGCTGGACCGGCATCCGCATCGACAGCGGTGATCCGGCGACCGGGGCGGAAACTGCAATCCGCTGGTGGCAAGAGCGGGGCGAGGACCCTCGGCAGAAGCTGGTCATCTTCTCGGACGGGCTGGATGTCGAGACGATCGAAGAGCTTCATGCCCGTTTCCTTGGCCGGGTGAAGGTGTCCTTCGGCTGGGGGACGATGCTTACCAACGATTTTCGTGGTCTGGTGGCCGATGATGCGCTGGCCCCGTTCAGCCTGGTCTGCAAGGCGCTAAGTGCGAATGGCCGACCGACCGTGAAGCTGTCGGACAATCCGGGCAAGGCGATGGGGCCAAAGGACGAAATCGAGCGCTACAAACGGGTTTTTGGTGTGGGCGCGCAAGAAGTCCAAGAGGTTCTGATCTAGGCTGGCCTAGTCCTCGTCTTCCACCCGACCACGGAGGGTTTTTACCTCGCCTCGGGCGGTCTTGGCGGCAACGCGGCGGCGCTGGCTGCCAAGCGTCGGCTTGGTGGCAATCCGCCGTTTCGGGGCCACCAGTGCTGCCCGGATCAACTCGACCAGCCTTTCGCGTGCGATCTCGCGGTTCCGGGCCTGGCTGCGGGTGTCTTCGACCTGGATGACGATCGCGCCTTCCAGGGTCCAGCGCCGTCCGGCCAGCTTTTTCAGCCGGGCCTTGGCCTGTGGCGGCAGATGCGGCGACCGCGCGGCCTCGAACCGCAATTCGACGGCAGTTGAAACCTTATTGACGTTCTGACCGCCGGGGCCAGAGGCGCGCATGAAGCTTTCGGAAAGCTCCCAATCGGCAATGGCAAGGGTTTCGGTGACGTGAAGCATTTCATCAGGCTAATTGAGGTGTCCGAAAAGAGAAAGGGTTGCCCCGCGAGGCAACCCTTTCCGAGATCCAAGGAGATGAGCCAGTTAGGCATCAATTCCAATCGGTGGTCTGTTTGTCTAAAGGGCTGCCCTTAGAAAACACCCCTCCCGACTGTCCCGACACGTCTCTCCAATATCACTCTAGACACTGGATCACCTCCTTTCAATTGGTTGCCGATAAGCTTAGCCTGCCACAGATTTTGTGTTTGTCAAAACAAATTACGCTACCTTTGTGGTGAGCTTAGCAACGGCCAACCGAAAAGGCAGAAGTGCAACAAGCGCCAGCAGTAGCTTGACCAACCAGTCCCCGACCGCCAAAGACACCCAGAACGGCGCTTGCGGTCCAATGCCCAGAAGGGGCGCGGGTGCAATAGCCCAAGAGATATCATTGCCCGGTTCCAGCAGCGTCAGCATGGCCGAGAAGGCCACGGTGAAGAAAATCACGGTGTCGAGAGTGGAGGACACCAGCGTCGAGACAAGTGGTGCTTTCCACCAGCTTCCGTCCCGCAGGCGATTGAAGACCGAGATGTCCAGAAGCTGGGCGCAAAGGAACGCAAGTCCCGAACCGAGCGCGATGCGAAAGGTTACCAGGGGGCCGAACTCGCCAATGACCTGCGTGCCGACAAAGGAACAAAGGATCCCGGTGGCAAAGCCTGCCAGGACCACGCGCCTTGCGGCAGCCGGGCCCTCCAGGCGGTTGGTGAGGTCAGTGACCAGAAAGGCAAAGGGGTACGTAAGCGCCCCCCAGGTCAGGAAGGCCCCGAGCGGGTATTGGACCAGGATATTCGAGGCGACGACAATGGTCGCCATGGCGAGAACGCCAGGAAGAAGGATGGGCATGTTGCTTTCCGTTTTGGCAAGGTCGCGGAGACTTGGCCCGCGGGTTCATCCCGTGGACGGCGCGCTTTAGGCCTGACGGCGGTTGTCGTCAATCACCCAAACGGTAATCGACGAATTCCGCACGCTGGTAGAACTTGAAGTTGTCGTCCGAAATCATCGTTAGGCGGATCGCACCCGCCTGATCCTGCCAGACCGCGAGGCCCTCCAGGTTGTCATGGGACCCGACAGTCGACTGCATCTCGGTCTTACCCTTGTCAAACCCCTGGGCCTTGGCCCCATAGGACCTGACACGCGAGGCAAAACCAAAAAGGCCGCGAAAATCGCGCTCCAGTACGTAGAGGCGACCGTCGGGGCCGAAATCCGCCGCCACCGGCAGAAAGGTTCCGTCGCGGGGCAGGGTGCCCGCCAGGCTCCATTCCGCACCATTGTAGCGGAAGACCGGAAAGCCGCCGGTGCTGCCCATTGTATCCTCGGCGATGGCAAAAAGCGTCCCGGCCTCGTCAATTGCCAAAGCTTCCAACGAGGCCTTGATTGGCAGGTCGTGAAATCCGGCGAAGTCCGGCAAGTTGGTGGCGGAACCGCCGAGGTCCGCGTAGCGCAACACGCGCGTTACCCCTTCAAAGGCGATATAGACTGTGCCGTCCGGTGCGCGGGCGATCCCCTCGCTATCGGCCCGTTTCAACCCCAGAGGCGCATCCCCACCCGCCTTCAGTTGAGCCAATGGTGCTGCAGCCACCCCGACAACCGCTCCATCGGCATCCCGCTGCAGGGTGCCTTCGGTCCAGGACCCACGGTCCGAAAGGGCGATGAAGGATGTTCCGTCAGCCGCAACTTCCACCGCGGAGAAGCCGCCGAACAGCGGATCATCCGTCGACCAGCGATAGGCCGACACAAAGCCGTCGGCCAGCGCTGCCCAACCCGATAGGCACAGGACCAGGACCGCTGCGGCCCTTAGTCCGCGGCGAGCACGGCTTTGCATTGCTTCGGCAGATCGGCAAGCGTGAAGTCCCGCGCGCCCTTTTTCTTCGGTGCATCCTCGTCCTTGGGCTTCTTGCCGTCAGACTTCGGCGGGACCAGGAAATCGGTCACCCACCACATCAGCGTCTCGTCACATCCGTCACCCTTGTTTGACAGCTCGGCCACCGTCGGCGTCTGCGTTTCGCAAAGCCGGGCACCCTTGGGGCATTTCAGGCGGACGTGGAAATGGGTGTCATGGCCCGCGACGGGGCGGATCTTCTGCAGCCATTTCTTGTCTTTTTTCGTTGCGGTCTTGCACATCTCGATCTTGACCGCCGCCGCCACGAAGATGCGGTCGACGCGGGGGTCCGATGCGGCTTCCTTCAGCAGGCGGTGATGCGTCTTTGTCCAGTTCTCGGTCACCGAGCGTTGATCGGCGGACCGAACGGGGATCGAGCTGATATCTTCGCGGGCGGCCTCCGACAGGGTCAGGCTGCTGGGCGGCAGCATCCAGACATCGGCATCCAACCCGATCTGATGGCTGGAATGACCGCTGGTCATTGGCCCACCGCGTGGCTGGCTGATATCGCCGATGTAAAGCCCTTTGCCGAACCCGATGGCGCGCGCGGTCGCCGAAAGGTCGATCAGGTATTGCACCATGACCGGCTGGCCGAAGTTGCGGTTGCGCGATAGCCGCATCGCTTGCCATGTCGGCCCGGACTCCGGCAGTTCGACCAACCCCGCCGCGCAGCCCTTGGCGTAAGAACCGATCGGCATTGCATCCTCGGCCGAAGGGGCGCTCATGGCGCCGAAAAGCTGATTGGCACGAGTCTCGGCCCGGGCGGGGGCAATCAGAAGAAGTGTCATAAGCAAAACACGAGTCAGCATCATGGGGCCAATTCACCTTTGGGTTTCACCCAGATTAGCAGAAGAAGGCCGATGAGGAACAACACAACCAGCGGAGCGATGCCGATCCGCTGCGATCCGCTGATCGTGGTGGCAAGGGCGATCAAGGCGGGCGACATGAAGCTTGCGACCTTGCCGGATAGCGCGAAAAGACCGAAAGCCTCGGCCGCGCGGTCCGGTGACGTGTGCCTTGCCATCATTGTGCGAGATGCCGCCTGCAGTGAGCCCCCCGCAGCCCCGATCAAGGCGCCACAGGCGAAAAAGAGCTGGTCAGGCAGCCCCGAGGCAGGGTCGATAGCGAGACCCCAGACGCTTTCTCGGGTCATGCCGACGATGATCAGGCACACAAGGATCAGGACGATGATCGAGCAGGTGATCACCGGCTTCGGACCATAGGCGCGGTCCAGTCGGCCGCCAATCCAGGCTGCGATCATCGCGGTCACGGCTCCGACAATCCCGAAGATGCCGATCTGGATGATGGACCAGCCAAGAACGCCCGAGGCAAAGACCCCGCCGAAGCCGTAAAGCGCGTTCAGCGCGTCGCGGTAGAAGAGCGATGACGCAAGGTAGGCTGACAAGCTGCGGCGAAAGCGCAGTGAGGCGATCAACTCTCTAAGGCTGGCGAAGGCCCGGCCAAGGTGAAGCGGACGCCGTTCGGTATGGGGTTCCCTCACCCAAAGGAAGAACGGGATCATGAAGACCATGAACCAGATTGCGGTGAAGGGGCCGACAAAGCGGGTTCCTTCCCGCGCCTCGGGGTCAAGGCCGAAGAGGGGATCCATCCCCAGTAGGGTCTTTCCGCTGTCCGCACCCTCGGCAAAGAACAGCAGCATGATGATTAGCGCCAAAAGGCCGCCGAGGTAGCCAAAGGCGAAGCCCGATCCGGAGATGGCCCCAAGGTCATCGGCCTGAGTCAGTGTCGGCATCAGCGCGTTGCTGAAGATCGTGGCAAATTCCATGCCGATGAAGCCGATACCGAACAGGCAGACGGCCCAGAAAAGCATCCCGTCGCCTCCGCCCGGTGCGACCCACCAGAGGCCGGCCGCGCCCACCACGTAGAAGACAGAGAAGGTCCATATCCAGATCAGCCTGCGCCCCGTCCCGTCGGCGATGGCACCAAGGACAGGCGCGGTGACTGCCATGGCCAGCGAAAAAGCCGTTAGACCCCAGGCCCAGTAGGCCTGGGCCGCGGCCTTGGCGGCCTCTTCATCCAGCCCCTCACCCATGTAATAGCCTCGGGCGATCTCGGCGAAATAGGGTCCGAAGATGAAGGTCAGAAGCAGCGTGTTATAAGGCTGGCTGGCCCAGTCAAAGAAGTACCAACCCCAGATTCGCTTGCGCGCGCTTGCCATGCCTGCCCCCTGTTTTGGGGCAGAGTGAACCCGGAAACAGCCCCTAGCGCAAGCGATGGCTCTTTGTCCCTCTGCTTGCGTGTCGCACCACCAGCGAGGAGCGCCGCAGGCGAACGACGAGCGCTGGTCTAGCGCACAGGCGGCCAGGGTCGGACGGCTTCGGCCTTGATCCAGTCCTGTACCCAATCGGGCAAGGCCGGGCTGTCCGGTGCGACCCCGGCGGCTTTGGCCAGCTCCGCAGGCGGTACGATCCCCGCTTTCGACACGATGGCCGACCGGATCAGCACGTGTGAGGTACACTCATCGCCCTTCCACATCGACTGCTCGGTGTAGAGAAATCGCTCGTCCCAGCCGATGCAGCGGCTGTGGGTCACAAGTTTCGAGAACATCGTCACCCGCCGCCGATAGCGGACGGACGAGCCCGCCACCGTAAAGCCCCAGCCCTTTGCCTTAAGATGCTTGTGTATCCCGGTCCGCAGTCCCAAGGGCAGGCGTCCAAGGTCGAAGATCGTGAGGGTGCGGCCATTGTTCAGCTCTACCCAGGGGTCAAGATCCCAGGGCCAGCAAAGGTGATGGCTGACGTGGGCGTCGAAAAGCCCCAAGGGCGGCATGCGGCGCGCGCGGGTAAGTTCCTTGAACATGCGCAGGAAAGGATACATCGGCACCTCCGGTTTGGCGGCAGGGGTGCCCCGGTATTAAGCGCGCGTCAAGCACAACGCTGCGTGAGGCATTGCCCTTGTCGCCTTCGACCGCTACCTCTGGCGAAACCCTGTGCGGAGCGCCCGATGACCTCGCTGTACCAGATCCTGATGCTGATCCTGAACGTGGCGATCTTCTTCGTCTTTGCCCATGTGATCATGAGTTGGCTCATCAACTTTCAGGTGCTGAACATCCGCCAACCGCTGGTGTCCCAGATCTGGTACGGGTTGAACCGGCTTTTGGAGCCGCTCTACGGCTCCGTTCGCCGGTTCCTGCCCGCGATGGGCGGCCTTGATCTGGCACCGTTGGTGGTACTGCTCGCGATCTATGCCCTGCAGATCATCCTGTCGAACAACGCTGCCGTCTTCCTCTGAAGTTGGACCGGGCCGCCGAGCTTCTGCACTCCGTCTTCGGCTTTCCGGATTTCCGCCCCGGTCAGGCCGAAATTGTCGAAGCTGTGCTGCAGGGCCGAAACACTCTGGCCATCATGCCGACGGGGGGAGGCAAGTCGCTGTGTTTTCAGCTACCTGCACTTTGCCGTGACGGAGTGACTGTTGTCATCTCGCCCTTGATCGCCCTCATGCGCGATCAGGTGCGGGCGCTGCAGGCGGTCGGGGTGGAGGCCGGGGCTTTGACTTCGGGCAATACGGATGAAGAGACCGAAGAGATTTTCGCGGCGCTGGATGCCGGGCGGCTGAAGCTTCTGTACATGGCGCCCGAACGGCTGGCCTCGGGTGCGACGGCGGGCCTTCTGCGCCGGGTGGGCTGCAGCCTGATCGCGGTCGATGAGGCGCATTGCGTCAGCCAGTGGGGCCATGACTTCCGCCCCGACTACCTGCGGATTGGCGAGTTGCGCCGCGCGCTGAAAGTGCCGCTGGCCGCTTTCACCGCGACGGCTGATGAGGAAACCCGGGCCGAGATCGTGACCCGTCTTTTCGACGGCGAGGCCCCGGTCACCTTCCTGCGCGGCTTTGACCGGCCGAACATCCATCTGGCCTTTGCGGTCAAATCCGGCCCGCGCGAGCAGATCCTGCGCTTTGCGACCGCCCGGAAGGGCCAGTCGGGCATCGTCTACTGCGGCACCCGGTCAAAAACCGAGGTGCTGGCCCAGGCGCTTCGCGAGGCAGGGCATTCGGCCGTTGCGTATCACGGCGGGATGGAGGCTGACGAACGGCGGCGGGTCGAGGTTCGCTTCCAGCGCGAAGACGGGCTGATCGTGGTCGCGACGATTGCCTTCGGAATGGGGATCGACAAGCCCGACATTCGTTGGGTGGCCCACGCCGATCTGCCGAAGTCGATCGAGGGCTACTATCAGGAGATCGGTCGCGCCGGTCGCGATGGATCGCCCGCCGAAACGATGACGCTTTACGGCCCCGATGACATTCGGCTGCGCCGGAGCCAGATCGACGAAAGCCCGGCTCCGCCCGACCGCAAGGCTGCCGATCATGCCCGGCTGAACGCGCTTCTTGGGTTGGCCGAGGCGTTGAAGTGCCGCCGGCAGGTGCTTCTCGGCTATTTCGGGGAAGTGGCCGCGCCGTGCGGCAACTGCGACCTCTGTGACCGGCCGGCCCTGCTTTTCGACGCGACCGAGGCGGTCAGGAAGGCGCTTTCGGCGATCCTGCGGACGGGGGAATGGTTTGGGGCGGGACATCTGATCGACATCCTCACCGGCGCGGCGACCGCAAAGGTGCGCGAGAGGGGTCATGACCAGCTGCCGACTTTTGCGGTGGGCCGCGACCTCTCGAAGCCTGCTTGGGGTGCGATTTTCCGGCAGATGATGGGCCACGACCTTGTTCGTCCCGACCCCGACCGCCATGGCGCCCTGCGGATGACCGAGGCAGCGAGGCCGATCCTGCGCGGCGAGGCACAGGTGACGCTGCGCCGGGATACGGTTGTGGCGGCAGACGAAGAACGGGCGGTGGTCAGGGCGCAGGTGGCTGATGAGGATCTGGGGCTGCTGGCGCTTTTGAAGGCCAAGCGGCGGGCGCTGGCCGAGGCGCAGAATGTGCCGGCCTATGTGGTCTTTCCGGACAAGACGCTGATCGAGATGGCGGAGCGGAAGCCCGGCAATCTGGACCAGATGGCGGGGATCACCGGGGTGGGCGCGAAGAAGCTGGAAAGCTATGGCAACGCGTTTCTGGCGGTGATCAATGGCGCGGCTGAGGGGATGCATCCGGCGCGGATGCGGCTGGCCGGGCGGCCGGAAGGGGCGGTGTTCGACCGGCTCGCAGAGGTACAGCTGCAGCTGTCGCGGGGCGAGGACGGAACGGGGAAGTATCTTGGCTGCACCCATTCCACGCTGCGGCAGATTGTGGAGCGGCGGCCCTCCACGCTGGGAGAATTGCAGGCGATTCAGGGCATGGGAGAGCTGAAGGTAGAACGGTTCGGAGAGGCGTTTCTGACGATTCTGCGGGAGGGGTGACAGCCCCTGCCCAGCGTGGACACGACATCAGGCCATTTATTTTCAATTGGTTAGGTGCGGGCCTTCAGGATTTGTTAATCTGCTGCAAGAGCTGTAGACGCGACGGCGCGGAGAGTGGCTTCGATTGTTCGTCGAAAAATCGGAGCCCCCCGTGGAACGCCGTCGATCAGGGCGTCAGGCAGCATGCTCGGCCTGGGCAACGACGGGCGGGCGGGCTTCGCGGGGGCAGAATTCGCTGAGCGCGCCTTCGATGGCGGTCTTTCGAAGCGGTTTGGTGAGGTAGCGGTCGATCCCGGCGGCGAGAATGCCCTCGGCGTCGCCCTCCATCGCATGGGCCGTCAGCGCGACGATCGGGACGCTTGATCCAAGCGCGCGGATGGTGCGGGTGGCTTCCTTGCCGTCCATCTCGGGCATCGAGATGTCCATGAAAATGATGTCAGGCTGAAAGCTCTGGAATTTCTCGACTGCGATCCGGCCGTTGTCGGCGAAGACCAGCTCGATATCCATGTCGCGGACCATCTTCTGGAAGACAAGCTGGTTCGTGCGGTTGTCTTCGGCCGCAAGCACGCGCATCTGCCGCAGATCGCCGGGAGGCACTGGGTCGTCCTCATCGGCGCCGGGGTTCGCAACGGTCGTGAGGCCCTGGAGGTGGCGATAAAGGTCAGAACGCAAGATCGGCTTTTGCAGGATCGCGGCGAAGTCGCGTGCCGCGTCGCCAAGACCCATCGGGTTGGAACTGAGGAGCATCACTGGCAGATCGTGCCCTGCGGCGCGGATAAGCGACAGAAGTGTCAGCCCGTCCATTTCGGGCATCGCGTGGTCGGTCAGGACCACATCATAGGGCTCGTCAACCGCCAGCCGTTCCAGAAGCTCGGCGCCCGACCGGCAGAGGGTGACCGCGATGCCGCAGGGGGCAAGTTGGCGTTCCAGGATGGTGCGGTTGATGAACTGATCATCGACCGCGATCACCCGCTTCACCGTGACGGGCACCTGCACCGGGCCTGCATCCTCGGCAATCGGCAGGGTCACGCGGAAACCGAAGCTTGAGCCCTTGCCGAAATCGCTGTCGACCCAGACTGCACCGCCCATGTGTTCTATAAGGCGTTGGGTGATCGCAAGGCCAAGGCCGGTGCCTTCGAACTTGCGGTTCCGCTCATCCTCGACCTGGTTGAATTCACCGAAGATGTGGTCAATGTATTCCGGGGCGATGCCGATGCCGGTGTCTTCGACCGTGACATGCAGAGTCTGGCGACCGCCGTCCTCCTCCACCCCGACGACGCGGGTCAGCACGTGGCCCTTTTCGGTGAACTTCACCGCATTGCCGATGAGGTTGGTCAGCACCTGCCGCAACCGGCCGGGATCGCCGATAAAGCGGGTGGCAAGGAACATGTCGAAGTCGATCATGAGGTCGATCCCCTTCTCCCGCGCGCGGGGTTGAAGGAGCATTGTCACCTCATGGATCGTGCGTTCCAGATCGAAGGGTTCGGGACGCAGGGTCAGCCGCTCGGCCTCGATCTTGGAATAATCGAGGATATCGTTGATGATGACCAAGAGCGCCTCACCGGAGGAGCGGATGGTTTCGGCAAAGAGGCGCTGTTCTTCCGAAAGCGCGGTGTCGCAAAGAAGTTCGGCCATGCCGACGACGCCGTTCATCGGAGTTCGGATCTCGTGGCTCATATTGGCAAGGAAGGCCGATTTCGCGCGGTTCGCGGCCTCGGCGGCCTTACGGGCGGCGTCGAGTGCAACTTGCTGTTCGCGCATGGCCGTAATGTCGGTTCGCAGGCCGACACGGCCACCGTCTGGCGTGACGTGATCCGATTCCAGGATGACACGCCCGCCCGCCAGGACATTTTCAGCAATTGTGTCGGCGGCCCGGAAATGCTGCAGACGGTCGGCGAGCCATTCCTCTTCCCGCCCGACAGCCTCGGGGACGTGGCTGTTTTTCAGGCCGTGACGCAAGAGTTCCTCAAAGGAGACGCCCGGCTGCATCAGCGGGGCACTGTCGGGAAACATCTCACGGTAACGCTGGTTGCAGGCCAAAAGTCGTTCCTCCCGGTCAAAAAGGACAAAACCATCGGGCAGCACGTCGATGGCGGCCCAGATGCGCATTTGTTCGGTGATGTCGATGGCAAGCGAGACAAGATCGCCATCAAGGGCGCGGCGGTCCTGAAGCTTGATCCAGATGCCGGTCCGCAGTTTCAGTGTCACCGGCTCGATCGGATCAGCCTCGATCCGGGCGCGCATGCGGATGACGAAATCCTCGGGCGCCTCTTCCCCGAGATCGAGCACATTGCGGGCGAACATGCCCAGCACGTCGTCATAGGGAATGCCGGGTGCGACCGTCTGGCCGTCGAACCAGGAAAGCCAGGCTTGGTTGGCGGTGGCCAGTTTAAGCGAGGTGTCGAAGACGGCGAACCCGTCGCGCACAGTGTTGATCGCATCCCAAAGCCGACGCTCGGCCATGACCGCTGCGGTATGGGCGCGGTCGAGGTCGACCACGAAGCGGGTGTTCTGGTCCTTGAGGATCTCGGCCTCACTCAGCGCCGATCGGACGACAAGGCGCTGTTCCACGATCTGGTCCGACAATGAACGGGCGTGAATTGCCAGCTTTTCGTTGGCCGCGAACAGTTCGCGGCTTTTCTGTTCAAGAAGGCGTTCTGCGGCAAGCCTTGCGCGCCGTTCCCTGACCAGACGTTCCGAAAGTTCCATTGCCACCCAACCGAGATTCTGCCTTGAACCAGGCCGCGCGACAGGGCCGCACATCCGGTTTTCGCGACTACCCTCGCCCATCAGAATGAACCAAAGCTTAATGCCGAAGCGGTCCTGGCGGACTTGCCAGTAAGCGCCCGGTCATGCGACATTATCGCCAATCCAAACAGGAGGCATTTTCGATGCGTTGGTTTCTGAAAGCTGCTGTTGCAGCAGCATTTCTTGGCGTTTCGGGGCTTGCCTCGGCACAGGACCTGATTCCCGAGCGGCGGTTCGTCGTGACCCAGGACCAGGATCTGCCAGGGGGAGACATCGCATCGGTTTTCGACACCACAGTCGAAGCCTGCGAGCGCGCCTGTCTGACCAACGCGCGCTGCACCGCATTTGTTTTCAACACCAAGAACGGGTCGTGTTTCGTGAAGAACGGACCCGGTGAGGGCGTGTTCTTCCTGGGCGCCCTGTCAGCTTATGTGGTCGAGGCGGAGGCAAAGGTGATTGCCGCGGCAGCGGGTCATCGGGCCGAAATCGCCTTTTTGCAGGACTGGGACATCTCGGCGGCTTACGAGCAGGCCAAGGGCCTTGGCCGGCAACACATGACGGGTCCGTGGACGGCCGAAGAGCATCTTCAGGCGGCGACGGATGCCGAAGCTGCAGGTGACCTCGCGGGGGCTGCGGCCTATACGGGTGCGGCGCTGAACCTGACCGACGATGCCGCGACCTGGGCGGAATTCGCCAGACGACAGCTTGAGGCCGGGAAGATCGACACGAGCTACTCGGGGTATTTCTACAACCAGGCGTATCTGTCTTCGATCAACGCCTACCTTCGGGCCGAGAACCCGGCGCTGCGCCACTCGATCCTGGTTGTGATGGCCGATGTGCTGGAGCGGAACAGTCGCGGCAGGGATACGGTGCAGGCGTTGCGGCTGGCGCAGAGCCTGCAGGAGCGGACGGATACGGCGGCGCTGCTGGATGATGCGATCGGGAAGTATGGCTTCCGGATCGCGGAAACTCAGGTGCAATCCGACCTGGCCCGGCCCCGGATTTGCGCGACCTTTTCCGAGGATCTGGTGGCCACGGGCGTCGACTACTCAAGTTACGTGCAGCTGACCGAACCGGGGATGGTCGTTGAAAGCGGCGGCTGGCGGCAGCTTTGCGTGAGCGGGCTGGAGCACGGCAAGCGTTATACGGTGACCTTCCGCGAGGGCCTGCCGGCAGCCGATGGCCAGACGATGGCGAAGTCGGTCGAGATCAGCCAGTACATCCGTGACCGGGCGCCCGGCGTGCGTTTCCCCGGTCGGGGGTATGTGCTGCCAAAGACGGGTGACGCGGCGCTGCCGGTCGAGACGGTGAATACCGAAAAGCTGGACCTGACGCTTTACCGGGTGACCGATCGCAACCTGATCCGGTCGATCCAGGACTATTACTTTGGTTCGCCGATCAACCCCTATTCGGAAGAGTATTTCGCCGAAACCGTGGGCGAAAGCCTTTGGACCGGTACCGGAATCGTCGCGCAGGAGGTGAACAGGGATGTCACCACAAGGCTGCCGATGGACGGGGCGCTGGAAGGTCTGCCGGCGGGCATCTATGCGCTGAAGGCCGCCGTCCCGGGGGTCGATCCCTACACGATCGCGCCTGCCTGGCAGTGGTTCGTGATCTCGGACCTGGGGGTCACCACGATGTCGGGGGTGGACGGGCTGCATGTCTTTGTCCGCTCGCTTGGCACTGCGGGTGCCAAGCCCGGCGTGACGGTCGAGCTTTTGAACCGCGCCAACACGGTTCTTGGCACGGCCACGACGGATGATCAGGGCTATGCCGTATTTGAAGCGGGCCTGACCCGTGGCACCGGTGGGTCCTCCCCGGCCATGGTCGTGGTAAAGGATGGCGAGACGGACATTGCGTTCCTGTCTTTGACCGACCCCGAGTTCGACCTGTCCGACCGGGGCGTCGAAGGCCGTGAGGCCTCCCCGCCGGTCGATGTCTTCCTTACCACAGATCGGGGCGCCTATCGCGCGGGCGAGACGGTCTATGTCACCGCCCTGGCGCGGGACGCCGAGCAGGTGGCTGTCGAAGGCCTGCCGCTTACCGCAATCCTGATGCGGCCCGATGGCGTCGAATACTCGCGCCAGCTGGTCGAGGATCGGGGCGCGGGCGGCCATGTCTTCAGCCTGCCGATCGCCGGGTCTGCCCCGCGCGGGGTCTGGCGGCTCGAGCTTTATGCCGATCTGGAAGCCGCGTCCCTGACCTCGACCACGTTCCTGGTCGAGGATTTCCTGCCGGAACGCATCGACTTTGATCTGACCATGTCCGACACGGTGCTGGCGCTGGGGGCCGAGACGACCGCCGACCTTACCGTCGCCGCGCGCTACCTGTTCGGCGCGCCGGGGGCGAACCTGGCCATCGAGGGCGAGGTCCTTCTGCGTGCAGCCGAGGGGCTGGAGGCGTTCCCGGGCTATGTCTTTGGTCGTCACGACCAGCCCTTCAGCGGCCAGATGTCGTCGCTTGACGCTGCCGAGACGGACGAGGCGGGCAGTGCCGTGCTGCCGGTCTATCTGCCCGAGGTCGAAGACCCGTTCCGCCCGTTTGAGGCCAAGGTGACGGTCCGCGTCTCGGAAGGCTCGGGCCGACCGGTTGAGCGGACTGTGACCAAGAAGCTGTCGCCAGCCGATACGCTGATCGGGGTCAAGCCCCTGTTCGACGGTGTGGCCGCCGAAGGCAGCGATGCGCGGTTCGAGCTTATCGCCGTTGGGTCAGACGAAAAGCTGACCGATCTGGCGGTGGTCTGGAAGGTGCTTCGGGTCGAGTATGACTATCAGTGGTACCAATCCTATGGCAGCTGGAGCTGGGAGCCGGTGGTGACCGACACCGTGGTCGCCCAAGGTGAAGCCACACTTGGCGACACGCCAGTGGAAGTGGCGGCACGGGTTGACTGGGGGAATTTCGTCCTGGTCGTCGAACGCGCCGATGGCGGGAAAGCTGCGACCTCGACCGAGTTCTATGCGGGCTGGTATGCGCCTGCGGACGCTTCGGCCACGCCCGACACGCTGGAATTGTCGCTGGACAAACCCGCCTACAAGCCCGGCGACACCGCGACCCTGCGGATCATTCCCCGGGCGGCAGGGACGGCGCTGATCACGGTGCTGTCGAACCGGCTGGTGTCCATGCAGGCGGTCGAGGTCAAGGAAGGCGAGAACCTGATCCAGCTGCCGGTGACCGATGAATGGGGCGCTGGCGCTTATGTCACGGCTTCAGTCCTGCGGCCGATGGATGTGGCGGCGGGCCGCAACCCGGCGCGAAGCCTGGGGCTGACCCATGCGGCAATTGATCCGGGCGCGCGGGCACTGCAAGCCACGATGGAAGTTGCCGCCGAGGCTGCCCCGCGCGGGCCGCTGGATGTGGCGGTCAAGGTCGAAGGCGTGGCGGCGGGCGAGACCGCCTATGTCACCATCGCCGCGGTTGACGTGGGCATTCTGAACCTGACGGGTTTCGATGCGCCCGATCCGCACGGCCATTACTTCGGCCAGCGTCGTCTGGGTGTTGGCATCCGCGACATCTATGGCCGTCTGATCGACGGGCTGAACGGGGCTGTGGGCGAGGTCCGCTCGGGTGGGGACGCAGGCGCGCAGGCGTCGTTGCAAGCGCCACCTCCCACGGAAGAGCTGGTGGCCTATTTCACCGGGCCGGTCACTGTCGGCGCGGATGGCTATGCCCGTACGACGTTTGACCTGCCAAGCTTCAACGGCACGGTGAAGGTGATGGCCGTCGCCTGGTCGAAGACCGGCGTGGGGCAGGCGAATGCAGACGTGCTGGTGCGCGACCCGGTGGTGGTGACCGCGAGCTTGCCGCGGTTTATGTCGCCCGGCGATACCAGCCGGTTGCTGTTGGAGATCGTCCATGCCACCGGGCCCTCAGGCCGGATGAGTCTGGATGTGTCGGCTTCGGGCATGACCCTGGGTGAGGTGCCCTCGGGCTTTGACCTTGGCGACAACGCCAAGGCGGTGTTCGAGGTGCCGGTTACCGCAGGCGCAGTGGGCATCCAGACCATTGACGTGAACCTGACGACGCCGGACGGAAAGGTGCTGAAGAAGACCCTGACCATTCCGGTGCAGGTGAACGACCCGGAAATCGCCCGTGTGTCGCGGCTGGACCTGAAGAAAGGCGAGACCTTCACCTTCGACGACAACGTCTTTGCCGGTCTGGTGGCCGGTTCGGGCAAGGCGACGATGGCGGTCGGACCCTTGGCGCGGCTGAATGCTCCCGGGCTTCTGGCCGCGCTGGACCGCTATCCCTATGGCTGCACCGAACAGATGACCAGCCGGGCGCTGCCGCTGCTGTACTTCGATGAAATCGCCCGGGTGATGGACCTTAAGGGGGCCGACAACCTGCAAAAGCGGATCGACGAGGCCGTGGTGGAGATCCTGGCCAACCAGTCCTCGACCGGCGGCTTCGGGCTCTGGGGTCCTGGGGATGGCGATTTCTGGCTTGACGCTTACGTCACCGATTTCCTGAGCCGGGCCAAGGCGCAAGGCTATCAGGTGCCGGAACTTGCACTGCGCAATGCCCTGTCAAACCTGCGCAACCAGGTGAACTATGCGCCCGACTTCAGTGATGAGGCCAATGGCGGCGGTGAAGCCCTGGCCTATGGCCTGATGGTTCTGGCCCGCGAAGGCGCGGCGGCGGTGGGTGACCTTCGCTACTATGCTGACGTGAAGGGGGATGATTTCGCGACCCCCCTGGCGCAGGCGCAGCTTGGCGCAGCGCTGGCCTCATACGGCGATCAGGCCCGGGCGGACGCGATGTTCGCCAAAGCCGGGGCCAAGCTGAACGAGCGGGTGGTGCGTGAGTGGGAGCAGTACTGGCGCGTCGACTATGGAACTGACTATCGCGACGCGGCGGCCATTCTGACGCTCGCGGTCGAGGCCGGGTCTACGGCCGTGGACCGTGAGGCGCTGACCGATCGGATCGCGACGCAAGGCAGGAACCTCTCGACCCAGGAAGCGACCTGGGCGCTGATGGCTGCGAATGCTCTGATCGACCGACCCGGTGCAGAAGGCGTCACCATCGACGGCAAACCTGCCGAAGGCCCGCTGGTGCGGGTGCTGGACGCGGGCTCGGTGACCCCGGTGGTGGTCAAGAACGACGGAGCGGACACGACGGTGACGATCACGACCTATGGCGTGCCTTCGGACCCGGAACCAGCGGGTGGCAATGGCTATGCAATCAAAAGGACCTATTTCACCATGACCGGTGAAGAAGTGGCACCGGGTAGTGTGGCCGCGGGCACGCGGCTGGTGACAGTGCTGGAGATCACGCCGTTCGACTATGGCGAGGCGCGGCTGATGGTTTCGGATCCGCTGCCTGCGGGGTTCGAGATCGACAATCCGAACCTGATGTCGGCGGGCTCGACCTCGGAGCTTGGCTGGCTGGATACGCTGGCTGATGTGCGGCACTCCGAGTTCCGGCAGGACCGGTTCCTGACGGCGGTCGACTGGTCGTCGGATCAAAGCTTCCGGCTGGCCTATGTCGTCCGCGCCGTCAGCCCGGGGACGTTCCACCACCCAGCGGCCTCGGTCGAGGATATGTACCGCCCTGACTTCCGGGCGCGCAGCGAGACCGGGACCCTGACCATCACGCCCTGATGCGCGCCAGATGGTATATCACGGCGGCGGCGGGCCTTTGGCTTGCCGCTTTCGGTCGCGACCGCTTCGACGTCTGGATCGACGCGACGGTCTTGCCGCCGCTATCGGTCGAGACCTCGATCGAAGTCCTTGATCGCGATGGCGATTTGCTGCGGGCCTACACGGTCGCAGATGGCCGGTGGCGGTTGGCCTTGCCGCCTGACCGGGTGGATCCGCTGTATCTGGATATGCTCTTGGCCTATGAGGACAAGCGCTTTCGCGACCATGCGGGGGTGGACCCCCGGTCCATGGTCCGGGCGGTTCTGCAGGCGGTGTGGAATGGGCGCGTCGTTTCCGGCGGATCGACCTTGACGATGCAGGTCGCACGCCTGCTGGAGGAAGGCACGACTGGCGAAGTCGGCGGCAAGCTAAGGCAGATGCGGGTGGCGCTGGCCTTGGAGCGGCGGCTGAGCAAGGATCAGGTTCTACAGTTGTATCTTCATCTTGCACCTTTTGGGGGCAACCTTGAAGGCGTCCGCGCCGCCTCGATTTCCTATTTCGGCAAGGAACCGAAGCGCCTGACCCCGGCTGAGGCCGCACTTCTGGTCGCGATCCCGCAGGCCCCGGAGAGCCGCCGTCCTGACCGGGCCGCCGACAAGGCCGAAGCGGCGCGGAACCGGGTGTTGGCGCGGGCGGTGGGCGAAGGGGTGATCGACGCCGACGAAGCCGAAGCCGCGCTGCGCGAGGAGGTGCCGGGCCTGCGCAAACCTTTCCCGGCGCTGGCCCCGCATCTGGCCGATCGGGCGCGGGCCGAGGAACCGGGGCTTCTGGTCCATAGCCTGACGCTGGACGGCGAGCTGCAAAAGAAGCTTGAGGCTTTGGCGCTTGAAGCCGTCGAAGGGCGCGGCGATCAGCTTCAGGTGGCGATACTGGTGGCCGACCATGCCTCGGGCGAGATTCTGGGCAGTGTCGGATCGGCGGGGTATCAAGCCGACCGGCGGCAGGGATTTGTCGACATGACGCAAGCCCTTAGATCGCCGGGATCGACGCTGAAACCGCTGATCTACGCGCTGGCCTTCGACGAGGGCCTCGCCCATCCCGAGACGATGATCGACGACAAGCCGATGGCTTTCGGCACCTATGCGCCGCAGAATTTCGACCGGCTTTATCGCGGCACGATCCGCCTGCGTGAGGCGTTGCAGCTGTCACTCAACATCCCCGTTGTACAGTTGACCGAAGCGTTTGGGCCGGCCAAACTGATCTCGGCGATGGAGAAGGCGGGGATGAGACCGGTCTTTCCGGGCGATCAGCCCGGCCTCGCGATTGCCTTGGGCGGGGTCGGGGTCACGCTGACCGACATGGTGCAGCTTTACGCGGCGCTTGCCAGAGGCGGTGTCGTGCGCCCGCTGACCTACCGGATAGACGGGCAGGGCGTGGAAGGGCAGCGACTGGTGTCCAGTGTTGCCTCCTGGCAGGTCGGGGACATTCTGGCGGGGCTTGCTCCACCACCGGGGGCGCCGTCCAATCGGCTGGCCTACAAGACCGGGACCTCCTATGGCCACCGCGATGCCTGGGCGATCGGCTTTGACGGAAAACACGTCATCGGGGTCTGGATGGGCCGGGCGGATGGAACGCCGGTTCCGGGGGCCTTTGGGGCAGATGTGGCAGCACCGGTCCTTTTCCAGGCCTTCAACCGGCTTAAACGGCAGCTTGACCCGCAGCCTGCCGCACCCGCTTCGACTTTGCTGGTGTCCAACGCGGAACTGCCGCAGCCCTTGCAGCGCTTCCGGTCGCGGAGTGCCGCTTTCGAGGCGGACGCGGACGCGCCTGCCGTGGCCTTCCCGCCGGATGGCGCGGAGGTGGAGTTGCTGGCGGCCGGGTTGAAAGTCCGGGTCAGCGGCGGCACGGCTCCGTTCACCTGGCTGGCCGACGGGGTGCCGGTGGTGGTGGCGATGGACGCGCGGGAGGCGATGCTGGCCTTACCCGGCGCGGGCTTCGTGACGCTAAGCGTGATCGACGCCGAGGGGCGGTCGGATCGGGTGAAGGTGCAGTTGCGCTAAAGCGGTGCCAGGGGCCGCTCGTCGATGACTTCGTCACTCCTCGCAGGCGGTCCGACGAGGAGACGAAGTCGAACGAGGAGGGTCTGGTCAGGCGCGCTCGATGGCCAGCGCGATGCCCTGACCGCCGCCGATGCACATGGTGATCAGCGCCTTCTGGCCGCCGATGCGCTCCAACTCGTGCAGGGCCTTCACGATCAGGATCGCGCCTGTCGCGCTGACCGGGTGGCCAAGTGCTATGGCCCCACCGTTCGGGTTCACGCGTGCGACATCAAGGTCAAGCGCCCGGTTCACCGCGATGGCCTGGGCGGCGAAGGCCTCGTTCGATTCCACCACGTCGAAATCCTGCGGCTTAATCCCCAGCTTCTTGCACAGCATCTGCACCGCCGGGATCGGGCCGATGCCCATGATCGTCGGATCAACCCCGGCATGGGCATAGCCCATGATCCGGGCACGGGCCTTGCCGCCATGATCCCCGCGCGAAAGGACCAAAGTCGCCGCACCGTCGTTGATGCCCGAGGCATTGCCCGCCGTCACGGAGCCGTCCTTCTGGAAGACCGGTTTCAGACCGGCAAGTGCCTCAAGGCTCGTGGCCTTGGGGTGTTCGTCGACCTCGAAGGTCACCGGGCCCTTTCTGCCGCCCACCTCGATAGCCACGATCTGGTCCTTGAACCGGCCCTCAGAGATAGCGCGGGCGGCGCGGGTCTGGCTTTCCATCGCGAAGGCGTCCTGATCTTCGCGGCTGATGCCGTACTGGGCGGCGACGTTCTCCGCCGTCACCCCCATGTGGCCGGTGCCGAAGGGGCAGGTAAGCGCACCGGTCATCATGTCGACGGCACGGGTGTCGCCCATCTTTTGCCCGAAGCGGGCAGCAGGCAGGCTGTAGGGTGCGCGGCTCATGCATTCCGCCCCGCCAGCAAGTGCGAAATTGGCATCACCCAGCATCAGGGACTGCATGGCTGACACCACGGCCTGCGCGCCTGACCCGCAGAGGCGGTTGACGTTCATCGCGGGAGTGGTTTCGGGCACGCCCGCCTGGATCGCCACGACGCGGGAGAGATACATGTCGCGCGGCTCGGTCGCGATGACATGGCCCATGACGACATGGCCGATCTGGGCACCATCAACCCCGGCCCGGGTCAGAGCCGCCTTTGCGGCATGGGTGGCGATGTCGATGGGCGGCATGGATGCGAGCGCGCCGCCGAAGCCTCCGATGGCACTGCGAGTGGCGGACAGGATGTGGATGTCGGTCATGGCTGTCTCCCTTGAGCCTTTGGCGCATCATGCACGAATTCCTGGCAATGGCAGCGGAAACCGAACGTCACGCGGTGCTGAGGTTGGGCATTGACTGTGCGAGGCGGGCGGGCGAAGTCGGACCACTTGGCCGGAGAGCGACGTGAAAGACCTGATCCTTGCCCATGTGGCGCTGCTGTTCGTGGGCGTGGCGACCTTCGTGGTGATGGGGGCGGGGCAGGCGCTTTTTGGTCCGGCGTTGCCGGTCTATGGGCGAAGCTTCGCCCTTGGCGAGGGGGAGACCGGCCTTCTGGTGTCGGTGTTGTGGATCGGCTGCTTTCTGGGCGTCGCACTGATGTATTTCAAGGGAGCCGCGATGACCCCGCGCCATGCACTGGTGGCGATGGCATTTGGCGCGGCCGGGATGGCGGGCTTTGGCTGGTGGCTGACCCTGGCTGGCGCATTGGTCTTCGGCTTTGGCTACGGGATGTCGACGGCGGTCTTCAATCCCCGGGTGATGCGTGCCTTCGGGGTCTACGGGCCGTCGATGCTGAGCCTTCTGAACGCGACTTTCGGGGTGGGGGCGATTGTGGCACCCTTGGCCTTCGTCTGGATTGGCAGCGATCCGGCCTGGGCGTTCGGGGCAGTTGCGGTCGTGACGGCGGTGATCTGGCTTTTTGCCGGACCTGCGGGGCGCGAGGGGGCGGCCCCTGCGGGTGAGGTCAGGGCCTTCCGGCCGCATTGGGGGATCCTTGCCTTCGGGATGGTGGCGATCGGAATGGAAGCAAGCCTCGCGGGCCTTGGCCCGACGGCGCTGATCCGGGCGGGGGTGGCTGAGGCGCGGGCCTCGGAACTGTTGAGTGCGTTTTTCGTGGTCTTCCTGCTGGCCCGGGTGGCGCTGATTTTCGTGGCACACCGGATCGCGCCGTTCCTTTTGTTCACAGTGGCGGTCGGGTCGGCGGCGATCTTTTCGCTGGGGGCGGTCTTCGTCTCGCCTTCGGTCTTCTTCGTGGCGATGGGGGCATCGACAGGGGTATTCTTCCCCGGCTTCTATGTCACTGCGAGTGGCAAGATGGGTGAGGATATCCGGGTGCCCCCGGTGATTGTGGCTTCGGGGCTGGTCGGGGCAATCGGTGCGCCGTTGATCCTGGCCCCGCTGATCGCGGGGATGGGCGAGCGCGGGTTCTTCTGGATCAGCGCCGGGATCATGCTGGCCCTGACGGTGGCGGCGCTGGCCTTCTTCCGGCGGATGCGGGTGTGACGGGCGCGAATTTTCAACGAAAGTTCGGAAGGGTCAGCGCCCCGCTTGCCATTCGGCCACCGCCTCGATGGGGGAGATCAGCATCAGGATGTTGAGCGCTAGCCCGTCGCGGATGAGCCAGATGGTAACGGTCTCGAACAGGATGATCAGCGCGACGGTGACCCAGACCGGCAGCCGTGAGGCCAGGAAGAAGCCAAGCACCATGGCAAGCAGGTCGGCGACCACGTTCAGGACGGAATCGCCGTAGTAGTCGAGCGAGATGGTGACGGACCGGTAGCGTTCGATCACGGCATCCGAGTTTTCCAGGATCTCCCAGGCCGCCTCGATGATCGTGGCGATCACCAGCCGCCAGCCGAAAGTCAGGCGGCGAGCGACCAGCCAGAGAAGGCCGAAGAAAAGAAAGCCATGGATGATATGACTGGGGGTGTACCAGTCAGATATGTGCTGCGAATTCTCGGAGCTGACCACCTGACCGTGCCAGAGCTTGATGTAGCCGCATTTGCAGATCGGCTCGCGTCCGATCCAGAGGAGATATGCGGCAGTGAGGGCAATGATGCCGATCACGACCAAAATGGGGGAAATGCGCTTTATCATGTGGGAAGGGAATCACGGGACCTGACGACAGTCCAGCTGAATGCGACAGTTATGCGACAGATTTTTCGAGCGTTGTCGTTCTCTGCGGCATTGCTGCCCGCAGCAGCAGAGGCCTGTGTCGTTAGTGGGGGCTTCCCAATCTCAGAGATCGGTGCGGCAGACCTGATCGTGACGGGCCGCGTGACTGACTTCGAGGAGGTCAGTCTAGTGCCCAGAGCGGCATTGGTTACGATCCGAGTGGCAGAGGTCATGAAGGGTGTGGCGGAGGAAGGAGCAGACATGGTGCTCGTGTGGAATTCTGGCCAGGCGGGAGGACCCGATGCGTGGCTGGCGCAAGGTGACGTGCTGGTCGCCGCGATGGCAGCCGGGCGTGCAGAAAAAAGAGTGAAGTATGACCATCGCCCTGATCTGCCGATGATCGTCCAGCCGAACTGCAGTAGTGGGTGGATCAAACGCCTTACACCTAGGTTGCGGGCCGAGGTGAAGGCAGTGATCGCACCATGACCGGCCAGAACCCCTATCGCCATGGTCCGACGCGGGGCGAGCTGTGGTTCTGGCTTTTTGCCAGCCTTGGCGGATTTGGCTTGATGGCGATTGCCATCGTGGTGCGCGGCATCCCGCAGGGCCCGGCCGTTGCCGAGGTCCTGGGGCTGGGAACAGTTGTCTTCGGCTATCTGGGTGGCCGGTCGGTCAAGCGTCTGATCCGGCGCGAGCATCCCTGAACCGGTTTTTCAGCGCGTCCGGGCTTGGAAATCGGATCCTGCCCGACGCATCACATGCCTTGGATTGTCAGCTTGCGGCGGCCTGACGGAGTAAGAAGTGCGGCCTCGCGGCCCTCGATCACCACGGCGGAGAGAGGACCGCCATAAGCTGCACCGCTGTCAAGGTTCAGACGGTTTCCGTAGTGGGTGGCGGCGGGAATGGTGGTGTGGCCATGGACGACAAGGGGGCCGAAGCTGACGCGTTCGATCAGGAACGGCTCACGGATCCAGATCAGATCGGTCTCGGACTGGTCTTCCAGCGCCACTCCGGGGCGGATGCCGGCATGGACGTAAAGCGCTTCGCCCACCTGGTGAAAGAGCGGCAGGTTGTCGATGAAGTCGATATGGACAGCGGGGACGGCCTGAACCGCATCGGCATGGACCCTGGCGACCGGGCGGTCGGCCGCGCTTGCCACACCGTAGGAGGCCAGCGTCGTGGCGCCGCCAAGCCGGGGGTGGAGCCAGGAAAGCTCGGACCGGAGGCGCGGATCGTGGTCATGTGGATCGTTCAGAAAGCCGGTGAAGAGACGGTCGTGGTTGCCTTTAAGGACAACCCAGTCCTGTCCCTCGGCAATGCCTTGCATCAAGAAGTCGATCACGCCGCGGCTGTCAGGTCCGCGGTCGACGAGGTCGCCGACATGGATCACCGGGCCCGGCCCATGGCGGGCGATGTCCTCGGCAATCAGGCCATGCGCGGCCTGAAGCAGGCCAAGATGGCCGTGAATGTCGCCGATCGCGTAGAGGTGCATTCTGGAAGCCTTGAGTCTTTTGTCCGCCTCCGGAGGGTTTCACGCCCTCCGGACCTCTCGTGGGATATTTGGGAACAGAAGAAAGGGCAAGGTGCGGGGTGTCAGCTCACCTCGAACTGCAGGGCCTTGACCTGTTGGAACATGCCGGTCGATTCCAGGGTTTCGATCACCTTCGGGTCGATGGCCTGGTCGAGATAGAGGATCGCGATGGCGTCCTGACCCACGCCCGACCGGCCGAGGGTGAAGTTCGCGATGTTGACGTTGTTCTTGCCCATGGTCATGCCGAGAAGGCCGATGATGCCGGGCACGTCGTCGTTTGTCGTGTAAAGCATATGGGCGCCGATCTCGGCGTCGATGTTGATCCCCTTGATCTGGATAAAGCGCGGCTTGCCATCGCTAAAGCAGGTTCCGGCGACAGACCGTTCGCGTTTGTCGGTGACCATGGTGACCTTGATATAGGCGTCGAACACCCCGGTCTTCTCTTGCCGGGTGGTCGAGATTTGGATGCCCTTGTCCTTGGCCACCACAGGGGCGGATACAAGGTTCACATCGGGGTTCTGGGTCTTCAGGACACCCGCGATCACGGCCTGGTTCAGCGCGGCGAGGTTCATGTCGGCAACCGAGCCGTCGTAAAGGATGTTGATCGCCTTGATCGGCTCGTCCGTCATCTGGCCGATGAAAGCGCCCAGATGCCCCGCCAGCTTGATCCAGGGGCCCATGACAGCAGCTTCTTCGGCGGTCACGTTCGGCATGTTGAGCGCGTTCTGGACCGCACCGCTGAGCAGATAGTCCGACATCTGTTCGGCCACTTGCAGGGCCACGTTCTCCTGCGCCTCGGTCGTCGCGGCACCAAGATGCGGGGTACAGACCACGTTTGGGTGGTTGAAAAGCGGATTTTCGGTGGCGGGTTCGACTTCGAAGACGTCAAGGGCCGCCCCAGCGACATGGCCGCTGTCGAGCGCGACTTTCAGCGCCGCCTCGTCGATCAGGCCCCCGCGAGCGCAGTTGATGATGCGGACGCCCTTCTTGGTTTTCGCAAGGTTTTCAGCCGACAGGATGTTGCGGGTCTTGTCGGTCAGGGGGACGTGAAGGGTGATGAAATCGGCTCGGTGAAGCAGCTCGTCAAGGTCCACTTTGTGGACGCCCAGCTGTTTGGCGCGGTCGTCCGACAGGAACGGGTCATAGGCCACGACCTTCATGTGAAGGCCTACCGCGCGGTCGCAGACGATGCCGCCGATATTGCCCGCGCCAATGACGCCGAGGGTCTTGTTGAACAGCTCGACCCCCATGAACTTGGACTTTTCCCACTTTCCGCCATGGGTCGAGGCGTTAGCCTCCGGGATTTGCCGGGCCACGGCGAACATCATGGCGATGGCATGCTCGGCGGTGGTGATCGAATTGCCGAAGGGCGTGTTCATCACGATGACGCCCTTTTTCGAGGCGGCCGGGATGTCGACATTATCCACCCCGATCCCGGCGCGGCCGACGACTTTCAGGCGGGTCGCACTGGCGAGAAGCTTGTCGGTGACCTTGGTGGCCGAGCGGATCGCAAGGCCGTCATACTGGCCGATGACAGCGGCCAGCGCGTCCTTGTCCTTGCCGAGTTTGGGCAGGTAGTCGACCTCGACCCCGCGGTCGCGGAAGATCTGGACGGCGGTTTCGGAGAGTTCGTCGGATACGAGGACTTTGGGCATGGGATGGGTCCTTGGATATCTGGGGGGAGAGTCGGGGCAAGCCCCGACCTACAGAAGATTGGGTAGGTCGGGGCTTGCCCCGACTCTGTTATGCAGCCTTGGCCAGCGCGGCGATCTCGGCCCCGAACGCGTAGGCTATCCAAGGCATCAGTGCCGCAACATCCGCGGTTTCAACCGTGCTTCCGCACCAGATACGCAAGCCGGGAGGGGCGTCTCGATAGGCGCCCATGTCAAAGCCTGCTCCTGCTGTTTCGATCCGCTTGGCGACCGCTTTCGCGAACGCCTCTCCGTCGGTGATGCGGGGGTCGGTGAACTTGAGACAGACGCTGGTGGTCGAGGCGGTCGCAGGGTCCTCGGCAAGATTCGCGATCCAGGGATTGGCCGCACAGAAATCATGCACCACCTGCGCATTTGCGCTGGCGCGGGCGATCAGGCCGGGCAGACCGCCGATGGACTTGGCCCATTTCAGCGCGACGAGGTAATCCTCGTTCGCCAGCATCGAGGGGGTGTTGATCGTCTCTCCTGCGAAGATGCCTTCGATCAGCTTGCCCTTGGCGGTCAGCCGGAAGATCTTGGGCAGCGGCCAGGCGGGGACATACGTCTCCAGCCGCTCCACCGCGCGGGGCGACAAGATGATCACGCCATGCGCGCCCTCACCGCCGAGGACCTTCTGCCAGGAGAAGGTAGTGACGTCGAGCTTGTCCCAGGGCAGGTCCATCGCGAAGGCCGCACTGGTCGCGTCGCAGATGGTGAGGCCCGCGCGGTTTGCGGGGATTGCGTCCCCGTTGGGCAGCCGGACGCCGGAGGTGGTGCCGTTCCAGGTGAAGACCACGTCCTTGTCGAAATCGACCTGCGAGAAATCGACGATCTGCCCGTAAGGCGCGATGCGGACCTTAGCGTCGAGTTTCAGCTGTTTCACCACATCTGTGACCCACCCTTCACCGAAGCTTTCCCAGGCCAGCATTTCCAAGGGGCGGGCACCCAGCAGCGACCACATCGCCATCTCGACCGCCCCGGTATCCGAGGCGGGCACGATGCCAATGCGGTAATCGGCAGGAACGCCGAGGATTTCGCGGGTAAGGTCGATCGCCTCTTTCAGCTTGGCCTTGCCGACCCCAGCGCGGTGCGAGCGGCCAAGGGGCGCATCGGCCAGCATATCAAGCGAGAAACCGGGGATCTTGGCACAGGGCCCAGACGAAAAGCGCGGGTTTGCCGGGCGCTTGGCCGGGGGGGTCAGGTCTGTCATGGTAGCCTTCCAGCTAAAAGCCCTTCGTTGGGGAAGGGTGTCCCACCGCCGTGGATAAGGGGCCCCTCGGGCTGGTGCAAGGTGGAAAATCGCGGTAATCCGCCCCATCGTCGTGAGAAAGCGACACCCGCGTTCACTATCGGAAACCTCGCCCATGCACGTCGTCACCTTGCTGACCAGTCCCAAGACCCCAATGCTGGAGCGCGTGACAGTGGAGTCCCTTCGCAATGCCTGGGGGGGCGGCGAGGCGCGCTGGCTGAACCCCGGCGTCGCGGCAGAGTTCGCAGTGGAACGGGTCCCGGAGAACCGCTGGGAGGTCTGGGAAGGCCTACAGGCCCGGGACATCGATATGGTGTTGCAACCCGCCGAAGGCCGAAAGAAGCGGCTTTTGATCGCCGACATGGATTCGACGATGATCCGCCAGGAATGCATCGACGAGTTGGCCGAGGAGGCGGGCGTCGGCGCGCATGTCGCGGAAATCACGGCCCGGGCGATGAACGGTGAACTGGACTTCGAGGCGGCGCTCCGGGAACGGATGGGGCTCTTGAAAGGTCTGCCGGAAAAGGTGATAGCAAGCGTCTTGCGCGACCGGATCACTCTGATGCCGGGCGGCATGACGCTGGTGGTGACGATGAAGGCGAATGGGGCTCATGCCGCGCTGGTGTCGGGTGGGTTCACAGCTTTCACAAAGGCCATCGCCGACAGGCTTGGGTTTGACGAGCACCGCGCGAATACGCTTCTGGTCGAAGGCGGGGCGCTTACGGGAAGCGTCGCCGAGCCGATCCTGGGCAAAGAGGCCAAGCTGACGGCGCTGAACGAGATCACGGCACGTCTGGGGATCACGGCGACCGAAGCGATCGCGGTTGGCGACGGCGCCAATGATTTGCCGATGCTGACGGCAGCCGGGACCGGTGTGGCGCTGCACGCCAAACCCCGTGTCCAGGCGGAATGTGACGTGCGGATCAACCATGGCGACCTCACGGCCTTGCTTTACTTACAGGGATACAGCCGCGAGGAGTTTTGCGAATGATCATTCGTATAGCCGAAGCGACAGACGCTCTGGGCATGACGGCCCTGCTGAACATGGTGATCGCGAAAGGTGGGACCACCGCGCATGAGGCCCCGAAGACCGAAGCCGAGGTTCTCTACGACTACATCGAGGGTCCGGACGTCCTTTCCGCGGTCATCGCCGAGGAAGCGGGGACGATCATCGGGTGGCAGACGGTCGGGCTTGCGGGTGGAGATCCTCATATCGGGACCTTCGTCCAACCGGACCTGCAGGCAAAAGGTGTTGGGGCCGCGCTCTTTGCGCTGACGCTGCAGACTCTGCGCAAGACGAGGACCGACTACATCATCGCCTGGATCAGGGCCGACAATGTGCCGGGGCTGGCCTATTACGCCCGCATTGGGTTTCGCGACATCGGCGGCGATCCGGGCTTTGCGCTGCAGGATGGCACGGTCGTCGGCCGGATTCATCGGCGGCTGGATCTTGTTTGAGGTCGCCACCGACCTTGCCCTTTTTCTGACCCTCGCGGCCTTCTGTGCCGGGTTCGTTGACAGCATCGCAGGTGGCGGCGGGCTGATCTCGGTCCCGGCTCTGCTTCTGGCGGGGGCTGCTCCGGTCGAGGCTTTGGCGACCAACAAGCTGCAAGGTACCTTCGGGGCGGGGACGGCGGTGCTGGCCTACGCTCGTGCGGGGCAGGTGCGACCGCAAGAGCAGCTGACGATGGCAGCGATCAGCGCCCTGGCAGCGGCGGGCGGGGCGATGGTCGCGCATCTGATCCCGGTCGAGGTTCTGCGGCTGATCATGCCGGTGGTGCTGATCGGGGTCGCGGCCTTCTTCGCACTTAAGCCGGGCCTTTCCGACGATGCGAGCCACGCCCGGATGCGGCCCGCCATCTTCGCCGCAACAGTCGTGCCGGCCATCGCGGCCTATGACGGCTTTTTTGGACCAGGGACGGGGTCATTCTTCATGATGGGTTTCGTTTTGCTGGCAGGTTACGGCGTGCTGCAGGCAACCGCCCATACCAAGTTTCTCAACTTTGCATCGAACCTTGGCAGCCTTCTGGTCTTTATCCCCACTGGCGCGACCTGGTGGGCGGTCGGGCTCGCGATGGCCGGAGCGCAGGTTTTCGGGGCAGCGCTCGGGGCCAGGTTGGCAATCCGGGTTGGTGCCAAAGTGATCAAGCCGCTGTTGGTGACTGTCTCGACCGCCATGGCGCTGCGGCTTTTGTGGGAGGCACTGGTAAGCTGACCCAGGCCGCACAGTACCGGTGCAAAGTGTCGCACCGGGTTGAGCGAACGACCTTTCCCGTCTATTTTTGTCGGGAAAGGATTGCCCCAATGACCAACCAAACTGCCACTGCCCCGCCCCCGCTTGATCGCCATCGGGAGCCTGACGGAGTCTCCGACCGGGTCGCGCTTGGCATCGTCAAATTCATGCGCGTATTTGCCGACGCCTTCTTCTCCAAACGCTACGGCCACCGTGCCGTGGTTCTGGAAACCGTGGCCGCCGTGCCGGGTATGGTCGGGGGCCTGCTGCAACACCTGAAGTCACTGCGCCACATTCGCGAGGATGAGGGCTGGATCCGCGAGCTTTTGGACGAGGCCGAGAACGAGCGGATGCATTTGATGACCTTCATCAACATCGCCAAGCCGTCGTTCCTGGACCGGATGTTGATCATGTTCGGACAGGCGGTGTTCTTCAACACCTATTTCTTCCTTTACCTCTTCGCCCCCAAGACCGCCCACCGGGTGGTAGGGTATCTGGAAGAGGAGGCGGTGATCAGCTACTCCAGCTATCTGGCGCAGGTGGACAGTGGCGCGGTCGAAAATGTTCCCGCCCCGAAGATCGCCATCGACTACTGGAAGCTGGCCCCGGATGCCCGACTGCGCGACGTCGTGATCGCGGTGCGCGCTGACGAGGCCAAGCATCGTGATGTGAATCACAAGTTCGCGGACATCTTGGCGGCTGGCGTGTCGAAGCGGACGACGAAGGAAGGCCGCGCGCTCGACTGATCCGGCGTCAACGGTACTGGATCACCCGCCCCAATCTGCCGCCTGCATCTCGCGCAGGCGGCTGGCGGTGCGTTCGAATTCAAAAGATCCCTCCCCTTCGATGTAAAGCCTCTCGGGCGCTTCGGCGGCCGAGGCGATGAGCCGGACCCGCGCTTCGTAAAGCGCGTCGATCAGGATGACGAAACGCCTGGCCTCGTTGTAGTTGGCCGACGAGAGCTGCGGGATGTCTTCCAGGATCAGCACACGGACCGCACGGGCGATGGCGAGAAAGTCGGCGGGCCCAAGCGGTTTTGAGCAGAGGTCCCAAAAGCTGGCTCGACCGATGCCATTGGCAAAGCGCGGCAAGGAAAGCTTGCGGCCGTTCACCTCCAGCACCAGTGGCTGGGCGACTGCGCCGCCGGTGAGATCGGTCCAGATCGCGGCAATGTCCGTGGTGGCGCTGCGGGCGGGGTGGAAATAGACCTGCGCGCCAGCCAGCCGGTGCTGGCGGTAGTCGGTCGGGCTTTCGAGTTCGACGATCTGAAGCTTCTCTTCCAGCATCGCGATGAAAGGCAGGAACAGCACCCGGTTCAGCCCGTCCTTGTACAGCTCGTCCGGGGCGCGGTTCGAGGTGGTGACGATTACGATCCCGGCGGCGAAGAGCTTTTCGAACAGCCGCCCGACGATCATCGCGTCGGTGATGTCGGTGATCTGCATCTCGTCGAAGGCGAGCAGCCTTGTGTCGCGGATGATATTCTCGGCGACCGGGGCCAGGGCATCCTCGACCCCCTGTTTGCGGGCCTGGTGCATGCCTTGGTGGATCTCTTGCATGAAGGCATGAAAATGGACGCGGCGTTTCTGGTCGATGGTGGTGACTTCCACGAACAGGTCCATCAGCATCGATTTGCCGCGCCCGACGCCGCCCCAGAGATACATCCCCTTCGGCGGGGTCACGGGCCTGGCAAACAGTCCCGCGAAAAGCCCGACGCGGCGGGTGGCGTTGGTTTCCAGCCAGGCCCGGATGGCTTCGAGGTCCGGCAGGATCGCGTGCTGCGCCGGGTCTGCCCGGAGGGTGCCGGCGGCGATCCAGGCGTCGTAGATCTGGGTCACGGTCTGGCGCATGGGGCAGACTTAGCTTTGGGCGGGCGGCAAGGGAAGGGTGTCGCGGGTGGCCGCAAGGGTGTCCACGGTGGACAGGAAGCGGAAGGTGATGAGTTTCAAGGGGTTGGGTGTGGGCGTTAGGGTGGTGTTAAGGATTTTAGGCTGTCGCGGACAAGCCCCTTCGTTGGGTTGTGAGCAGTTTTCTTCGCCCGGCGGTCGGGCGCTGCCCTTTGGTGTTACCCGGAGTGGTGCGCTGTAGCGCACCCTACGGTGAACGGGAAGAGTCGGGGCAAGCCCCGACCTACGGGTTGATCACGGGTTCTGCGGGGGTGGTGCCTTCTGCCGGGGCCGCTGGAGCCTCGCCCTCTGTCGGGGCGACCTCTGCCGGAGCCTCCGGCGGTGCCGTCAAGACGCCGTTTTGCCAGATGCCCTCGGCCACTTCGCCGGTCGCGTAGGTCAGCTTGCCTGGACCCTCGCGGCGACCGGCCTTGAACTGGCCTTCGTACACATCGCCACCGGGGTAGGTGGCGGTACCTTGCCCTTCGATCTGGCCCGCGACCCATTGGCCAACGTAGCGAAAGTCGTCGGTCGTGGAAAATTCGCCCTCGCCATTGCGGAGGCCCGCCTTGAACGTGCCCTTGTAAAGGCTGCCGTCCGGATAGACTGCCGCGCCGACGCCTTCGCGCTGGCCGTCGACCCAGTCGCCCTCATACCGGTAGCCGTCGGGGTAGGTCATCACGCCGATGCCCTGCGGCTTGGCGTTGGCGAAGTCGCCCTCATAGACCCGGCCATCGGGATAGGTCGCGCGGCCATCGCCGAAGATCAGCCCCGCTTGCCAATCGCCCTGATAGGTCGCGCCATCGGGATAGGTGATCGCGCCCTGGCCGTGGGGTTGGTCGTCCTGCATCGCGCCGATATAGACCGAGCCGTCGGGATAGGTGATCGAGCCGGTGCCCGACATCCGGCCCTCGGCCCAGGTGCCTTCGTATTTGAAGCCGTCGGTCGTGGTGAAAGTGCCCTTGCCATGGCGGCGGTCGCTGGCCCAAGCCCCTTCGTAGACATCGCCGTTCTTGTGGGTAAGCTTGCCCTGGCCGTCACGCAGTCCGTTCTTGAAGCTGCCCTCGTAGACATCGCCGTTGGGCTGGGTCAGGCGACCGGTGCCGTTGATCTGGCCCTCGGCCCAGGCCCCATCGTAACTAAGGCCGTCGGGCATCATCAGTTTGCCCTTGCCTGCGCGCTGGCCTTTGACCAAGGCCCCTTCATAGGTCGCGCCATCGGGGTAGGTGATCTTGCCGCTGCCTTCCTTGACGCCCAGCACCCAGCTGCCTTCATAGGTGTAGCCCGAGGGGTTTGTCAGCTTGCCCTTGCCGTTATGGGTGCCCTTGACGAAGCTGCCCTCGTATACGGCGTCATTGGCGTAGCGGGCGATCCCGGTGCCTGTCATCTGGCCCAGGACCCAGTCGCCCTCATAGGTCCGGCCATCGGCGGCGGTGATCTTGCCTTTGCCTTCCGGCTGGCCCTTCACGAAAGCGCCTTCGTAGACCGACCCGTTGGGGTAACGCGCGGTGCCCTGGCCGGTGATGTCGCCGTCAACCCATTCGCCGGTGTATTCGAAGCCCGAGGGCAGCTTGTAGGTGCCGGTTCCGTGCTGGCGACCGTTCTTGAACGTGCCCTCATAGACCGAACCGTCGTCATATTGCTTGGTGATGACCTCGCCGTCCTGAGCGAGGGCAGGAAGGGTCTGGGCTGGGACAGTCAGGGCGGCAAGCAAGGCAGCGGTCAGTAGGCGCATGAACGAATCCCCGGTTGAACGGTACGGAAGGTAAGGGGGCGGGGGTTGTGTGACAAGCCGGTGTCGGACTTGACCTGGGCGCTTTTCCTTGCGGTTCAGTCTGCTAGAAGGAGAGAGTGCAATGGGGGCCCCCGATGAGCGACATGTTCCGACTGATGCTGGCGCAGCTGAACCCGACGGTAGGGGCGATTGCCGCGAACCTGGCGCGGGCGCGCGAGGCCTGGGACAAGGGCCGCGAGGCGGGGGCCGACATGGTCGCGCTGACCGAGATGTTCGTGACCGGCTACCAGACGCAGGACCTGATCCTGAAGCCTGCCTTCGTGACGGCGGCGATTGCGGCGGTCGAGGCGCTTGCCGTCGATTGTGCCGATGGCCCGGCCTTGGGGATCGGCGGGCCGGTGCGGGCGGGGGGCAAGCTTTACAACGGGTATTATGTGCTGGAGGGCGGTCGCGTTCATGCCCGGGTCTTGAAGCACCATCTGCCGAATGATGCGGTCTTTGATGAAAAGCGGGTCTTTGCGTCCGCCGATGTTCATGGGCCTTACGTGGTGAAGGGCGTGCGGATCGGGACGCCGATCTGCGAGGATGCCTGGCATCCGGACGTGGCCGAGACTTTGGCCGAGACGGGGGCGGAGATTTTGCTGATCCCGAATGGATCTCCGTACCATCGCGGCAAGCCGAACCTGCGGCTGAACCTGATGGTGTCCCGGGTGATCGAGACCGGGCTGCCACTGGTCTACCTGAACATGGTCGGCGGGCAGGATGACCAAGTGTTCGATGGGTCCTCGATGGTCTTGAACCCCGGCGGGCGGCTGATGGCGCAGCTGCCGCAGTTTGACGAGTGCGAGGTGATCGTGACCTTCCGGCGCGGGGCTTCGGGGTGGGAGGCCGACCAAGGGGAGATTTGCGAGATCCCGCCCATCGGCGAGGCGGATTATCGCGCCTGTGTGATGGCGACGGGCGACTACATGCGCAAATGCGGGTTCAAGAAGGCGCTGCTGGGTCTGTCGGGGGGGATCGACAGCGCCATCGTCGCGGCGATGGCGGTGGACGCGCTGGGGCCGGAGAACGTGCGGTGCGTGATGCTGCCGTCGGAGTTTACCAGCGCGCATTCGCTGGAGGACGCGGCGGCGGCGGCTGGGGCGCTGGGGTGCCGGCTGGACACGGTGCCGATCGGCGGCGCGCAAGCGGCGGTGGGTGAGGCCTTGGGGCCTTTGTTCGCCGGCACCGAGCCAGGGATCACCGAGGAGAACATCCAGTCGCGCCTTCGGGGGGTGATGCTGATGGCGCTGTCGAACAAGTTCGGCGAGATGCTGCTGACCACCGGCAACAAGTCGGAAATGGCGGTCGGCTACTGCACGATCTATGGCGACATGAACGGGGGGTACAACCCGGTCAAGGACATGTACAAGACCCGGATGTTCCTGACCGCGAAGTGGCGGAACCAGAACCACCGGCCCTGGATGAAAGGTCCGGCGGGCGAGGTGATCCCGGCGCGGATCATCGAGAAACCTCCCAGTGCCGAGCTGCGGGCGAACCAGCGGGACGACGACAGCCTGCCGCCCTATGAGGTGTTGGACGCGATCCTGGAATGCCTGGTGGAGAAAGAGATGGCGGTGGCCGAGATCGTGGCCTTGGGCTTTGACCGGGCGGTGGTGAAGAAGGTGGAGCACCTTCTGTATCTGGCGGAATACAAGCGGTACCAAGCGGCGCCGGGCGTCCGGCTGACGCAAAAGGCCTTCTGGCTGGACCGCCGCTACCCGATCGTCAACCGCTGGCGGGATGAGCGCTGAAGGATCGGGGAGGCCGGGCTGTCATCGACCGGTGATGCTGTTTGCCGTATCCTTCGCACAAACGGCGGAGGGAAATCATGATCCGACTGGCAAGCATTCTGGCGCTTTGCGCGGCCCCTGCGGGGGCGGAAACCCTGCGGGTGATGAGCTACAACATCTGGGGTGGCGGCGGGAACGAAGGCAAGGGGATCGAGGAAACTGTTGCCGCGATCAAGGCCGCGCGGGCAGATATCGTCGGCCTGCAGGAGACGCGGCTGGAGCCCGACCCGTGCACCGCGACCGACTGCCGGGCGACGGGCGACAGCGTGGCCCCGGCGATTGCCGAAGCTCTGGGCTGGCATGTCTACGACCAGACGGCCGAGAACGGCGCGCTTTGGGCCAATGCGGTCATCTCGCGCTATCCGATCGGGGCCGCGTCGGCCAACGATCTGGGCGTGCCACTCGATGTGAACGGCAAGACCGTCTGGTTGTTCAACATCCATCTCGATGATGAGCCCTATCAACCCTACCAGCTTTTGGGCATCGAATACGGACCAGCGCCTTTCATCAAGACCGAAGCCGAGGCGGTGAAATTCGCGACCGAAACGCGGGGTCCGGCGCTGGACCTGCTGATGGCCGATCTGGCGGGCGCGGCGGGTGCGGCGGCTGTCCTGGTAACCGGGGATTTCAACGAGCCCTCGGTGCATGACTGGACGCCCGAGGCGGTCGCGGCGGGGAACCATCCGGTTGCCGTCAAATGGCCGACGACGGGGCGGCTCGTCGCGGCGGGATTTATCGATGCCTATCGGGCCGCTCATCCCGACCCGGTGGCCAAGCCAGCCTATACCTGGACGCCGAGCTATGAGGAAACGGCCAAGGATGATCATCCCGACCGGATCGACTTTGTTCTGGTGCGCGGTGAAGGCGTGACGGTCACCGATGCGGCGATTGTCGGCGAGGACGGGCCGCGCAGTGACATCGTGGTCACTCCCTGGCCGTCAGATCACCGCGCGGTGGTGGCCGAGATCACGTTCTAAGCGGGATGATTCCCGGCGAATCCTGACCACGCCTACCCGGCAGGCTCCATCGAGCCTGCCGCAGCGCGACGGTTCCGCTGTCCGGCCGGGGGCCCAAAGCCCCCGGCCAGCGCCCGTCCCGCCCCTGGCGGGCGCTTCTCGCCCGCCAGGACGAGCGCTGGCCTCTGTCATCGCGGGCGGATCGGGTCCGGCGGGGGCCGTTCCCACATGAGCGGGGCCGACGCCGTGGCGTCGTCTGGTCCCGCTCAGGCCCGATTGTTTCCGCCGAGCTTCATCGCACTTTCGAGCCTGTCTCTCGACCAAGCCGGAGTTCGCGTTTGTCCTACAGGCCCCAAGCGGTCACACCTGACTGACCACGCATTCCGGCAGCAGGCGCATCACATCCTCGGGGCGGCAAAGCTGGGTGGCATTGCTGGTGACCGCAGCGGAGGCGGCGGCGGAGCCCAAGGCCAGCGCCTCGGCGTTCGACTGGCCGCGCGAGATGGCCAGGACGAATGCGGCGACGAAGCTGTCGCCCGCGCCGACGGTCGATTTGACGCGGACCTTGGCGGCCTTGGCGAAAAGGCGGCTCTGGTCGTCGGCCAGCACGTTGCCCTCGGCGCCGCGGGCGATGATGACGGTTTTGGCCACGCCCTTGCGCACCAGGGACTGGGCAAATTCGGCGGTCTCTTCGCGGGTCGGCAGCGGGTGACCGGCAAGGCCTTCGCCTTCCTCACCGTCCATCCGCAGCACGTCGAGGCCGGGGATCGGATGGCGCACGGCTTCGGCCAGGGTCGCACCCGAGGTGTCCAGCACGATGCGGCTTTCGGGCATCGAGGCCGCAAGCTGGGCGGGAAAATCGACCGGCACGCCGGGGGGCTGGCTGCCCGAGATCACCGAGATGCCGCCGGGCCGGGCGGTGGCGCGCAGAAGGGTGAAGACGCGGGCCCGTTCAGCCTCGCCCCAGACCGGGCCGGGGAGCATGAATCGGTACTGCTTGCCAGTGGTCGCCTCGTTCACCGTCAGTGACTGGCGGGTTTCGCCGGGGCCGAGGATGGAGAGGAAGGTGACACCTTCGGACCGGATCAGACCGGCAAGGCGGTCGCCGGTCAGCCCGCCGATGGCGACGAGCGCGAGGCTGTCGCCGCCCAGCGCCTTGATCGCGCGGCTGACGTTCAGGCCACCACCGCCGGGGTCAAGCTGTGGTTCGGAGCAGCGCAGCTTGTGGCCGGGGATCAGGTCGTGAACCTCGGTCGCCATGTCGAGGGCGGGGTTGAGCGTAAGGGTAAGGATCGGAAGCTGGGTCATGCGGCACCTGTACGTGTTACCGCTATCATAGAAGCTTCCACACGAAAGGGAACCGCCCCCGACGCAGGTTGCCGGGGGCAAAATTCTTAAGGAAGAATTTTGGCAAATTCCTTGCTTAAGGAATTTGACCTGTGGCTCAACCGTTCAGCATCATCTGATAGCTGGCGGGCACGTAGCGGAAGCCGTCGCCCATCGGTTCGACATAGCCGAGGCTCGGGAAGGGCATGTGGTAGCCGATGAAGGGGATCCGGTCGGCGGCGATCATGCCGAAGACCTGCTTGCGCATCGCGGCGGCGGCGGCCTTGTCGGCGTCGAACTTCACCTCCCATTCCGGCTTTTGCAGCGACCAGACGTAGTGGTTGGCGGTGTCAGCGGTGATGATCAGGCGTTGGTTGTCGGACGCGATCTCGTAGACCATGTGACCGGGCGAGTGCCCGAAGGCCGCCATGGCGGTGATTCCAGAGACCGGACTGCCACCGTCATCGACAAAGGTGATCTTTTCGTTCAGAGGCTTCACGTTCTTGTCGAACCCTTCGTTCGCGGCACCGGCCCAGTGGTTGTGTTCGACCGAGCCCGCGACGTAGCGCGCGTTGGCGAAGGTGGGCGTGGCGCCGTCGGCCCCCATCAGCCCGCCGATATGGTCGCCGTGCATATGGGTCAGGACGACGACGTCGACCTGATCCGGCGTGATCCCGGCAGCGGTCAGCGCGGCGAGCGTGCCTTCAGCGGCAAGGCCCGTATCGAAAAGCACAAGCTCGGCCCCGGTGTTGACAAGGGTCGGGGTGAAGAAGCCTTGGCTTTTGTCGGCGGGGATGAAGTTTGCGGCTGAAAGGGCCGCGAACTCTTCCGCTGTTGCATTCATCCCAAAGGTTTCCTGCGGTTTGTCCCCGGGACGGGTTCCGACCATGAGTGCCGTCACCTCGAAGCTGCCGAGCTTGAAGCGGTTGTAGGGTGCGAAGCTTGCGCCCTGCATTTCGGTCCGGGCGAGTGCTGGGCCAGAGAGAAGCGGTGCGGCGAAAGGCAGGCTGGCGGCGGCAAGAAGCGCCTGACGGCGAGAAAGACTGGTCATGGGATCCTCCTTCGATATGATGGCGAAGGGTAGTTCGACCTGACGCAAGGTCAGGTCACAGCCCCGTCAGAAGCCGTGCCGAGCTGCACAACATCTGTGCGCCAGAGACGGCGACGGCAGTTATTCCCACCAAGGGTCGATGGCAGCGATGGCTTCGTCGGTCCATCCGAAGTGATGGGCAAGCTCGTGGATCACGACATGGGCGACCATCTCGCCGATCGAGACGTTGCCTCGTTCGGCCCATTCATCAAGGATCGGGCGGCGGAAGAGCCAGATCACATCCGGCCTTGTGACCTGATCCGAGGCGGATTTCTCCGTCAGGGGAATGCCGTCGTAAAGTCCGGTCAGCTCGAAGCTGTCATCGACGCCAAGTTCTTCAAGGACGTCATCTTCGGCAAAATCCTCGACCCGAAGGCGGATATGGGTCGCCGGTCCCCGGAAGGGTTCGGGGAGGGTCGAGATCGCCTCATGCGCAAGCTGTTCGATGAAGGCGAGGGTCGGGGCAATGCTGTCGGGGGCGGGATTGGTCATGGATCAGAAGATAGGGAGCCGGGGCGGTCGGGGGAAGAGGCGCGTGGTTTCATGTGCTATGCTGGAGGCTTGGAAAATGGGGGAAAGGATGGGAACAGAGGCAAAGACGAAAAGCGCGCCTTTCGACTGGGCGGCGTTTCTGGCCGGCATTGAAAGCGACCAGCGGCGGGCCGAGGCCGACGTGCTGATGGGTATTTTCCGGCGGACGACCGGGTGGGAGCCACGGCTTTGGGGGCCTTCGATGATCGGGTTCGGGCGATATGAGTATCGCTACGAGAGCGGGCATTCCGGCGAGAGCCTTGCGACAGGTTTTTCGCCCCGAAAGGCCGAGCTGACGGTCTACATCCTGCCGGGTTACACCGATTTCGGCCCGATCCTGGCGCGGCTTGGGCCGTACCGGTTGGGGAAGTCCTGCCTGTATCTGAAGCGACTGGACAGGATTGACGAAGCAGTGCTGGCAGAGCTGATCGCAGCCGGACTGGCGGATCTGGGCAAGCGCTGGCCGATCCACGCGGTCTGAACCAGAGACCGGGCGTCTTCGCGCGGGGCATCGAACCCCGCCCGAAGACGCTGCCGCGGAAGGCTGTACCCGCGGGCAAACTGGACAAATGCGGGGGCATATGAGAGGGAGGGGCCTTCGAAGGAGCCTGCCTGATGCCCACCCCCTCTGCGACTGTCACGACCCGTTTCGCCCCCTCGCCCACCGGATGGATCCATGTCGGAAACCTACGCACGGCGCTGATGAACTACCTGATCGCCCGCAAGAGCGGCGGCCAATTCATCCTGCGGCTGGACGACACCGATCAGGAACGGTCGAAAGAGGAATATGCCGAGGGGATCAAGACCGATCTGACCTGGCTGGGCCTGCACTGGGACCGGGTGGAAAAGCAGTCCCTGCGGATGGACCGCTACCGCGAGGCGGCGGATCAGCTGCGTGCGGCCGGGCGGTTTTATGAATGTTTCGAGACGCCGGTCGAGCTGGACCTGAAGCGGAAGAAGCTTTTGAACATGGGGCGACCGCCGGTCTATGACCGGGCCTCGCTGGCCCTGGATGAGGCAGGACGTGCCGCGATGCGGGCCGAGGGGCGTGAGGGCTATTGGCGGTTCAAGCTGAACCAGACCCGGATCGAATGGACGGACGGTATCCTTGGGCCGATCTCGATTGATGCGGGCTCGCTGTCGGACCCGGTGCTGATCCGGGCGGACGGGCAGGTTCTCTACACCTTCGCGTCGTCGGTCGATGACCTGGATATGGGCGTGACCTTCATCGTGCGCGGGGCGGATCACGTGACCAATACCGCGACGCAAATCCAGATCATGGAAGCCTTGGGCGGTACCCCGCCCGCCTTTGCCCATCACAGCATGCTGACCGGGGCCGAGGATGAAAAGCTCTCCAAGCGGTTCGGCACCTTGTCCCTGCGCGACCTGCGCGCGCGGGGGGTGGAGCCGATGGCGCTTCTGTCGATGATGGCGCGACTGGGGTCGTCGAAACCGGTGGAGCTAGCGGGCTCGATGGAAGAGCTGATCGAGGGCTTCGACGTCGGGTCCTTCGGGGCGGCGCCGACGAAGTTCGATCCCGAAGACCTGTTCCCGCTGACCCGGCACCATGTGCAGGGGTTGCCCTTTGCGGCGGTGCAGGAGCGGATTGCCGCGCTTGGCGTGCCGGAGGCCGAGGCCGAGAGGTTCTGGGCGGTGGCCAAGGGGAATATCACCGTGCTGGCCGATTTGGCCGAGTGGTGGGTGCTGTTCCGCGACGGGGCGGAGCCGGTGCTTGAAGAGGCGGACCGGGAGTTCGTCCGGCAGGCTTTGGCATTGCTGCCCGCGCGGCCCTGGACGCAAGCCACCTGGGGCGAATGGACTGCCGTGGTCAAGGAAGCGACGGGTCGCAAGGGCAAGGACCTTTTCCGTCCGCTGCGCCGGGCGTTGACGGGGCGGGACGCGGGGCCGGAGATGGCGGATGTAATGCCGCTTTTGCGCAAGGTGCCGGCAGTCTGAGTTCGGGGCTGGTCCCGGAGGGTTTCGCACCCTCCGGACCTCCCGCGGGATACTTTCAGACAGGAAATGGAGTTGGGATGGCGGGACCGGGCGCGCAGGCGAAGTTTGTCGAGGGGAACCTCTTTCGCCATGTGTCAGTGATGGCGTTGACCTCATCCGTCGGGTTGATGGCGGTGTTTTTCGTCGATCTGATCAACATGCTGTACATCGCCATGCTGGGCCGGGCCGAGCTTGCGGCTGCCGTCGGCTATGCGGGCGCGATCCTGTTCTTTACGACGAGTTTCGGGATCGGCATGGCGATTGCCGTGGGTGCGCTGGTGGCACGGGCGCTGGGAGCACGCGACCAGAGCACAGCGCGGGAAAAGGCGACGACCGGGCTTGTCCTTGGCTTTGTGTTCGGATCGCTGTTTGCGGCGGCTGTCTGGCTGGCGCTTCGTCCCTTGGTGGCCCTTCTCGGTGCCACGGGAGAGACGGCCGACCTGGCCGTCCATTTCCTGCAGATCGTGACCCCGTCGCAGCCCCTGCTGATGGTGGGGATGGTGGGGGGGGCGATCTTGCGCAGCCACGGTGACGCGCGGGCGGCGATGATGGCGACGGTCTGGGGTGGCCTGGTGACCGCGGCGTTGGACCCGATCCTGATTTTCGGGTTCGGCTGGGAGTTGACGGGGGCGGCCTTGGCCAGCGTCGTGGCGCGGGTGGTGATTGCGGTGATGGCGATATTGCCGATCCTGAGGAAATACGGCGGGTTCGACCGGCCCACCACCGGGCAGGTGGTGGCGGACATGGGGCCGATCTGGGCGATCGCGTTGCCGGCGATCCTGACCCAAGTGGCAACGCCCGTGGGACAAGCGTTCGTAACCCGCGCAACCAGCGCCTACGGCGAGGCGGCGGTGGCTGGGATGGCGATTGCCGGGCGTCTGACACCGGTCGCGTTCGGGGTGATCTTTGCGCTGTCCGGGGCCATGGGGCCGATCATCGGCCAGAACTTTGGGGCTGGCCGGATGGACCGGGTGCGGCGGGCCTTCTTCGACGGGCTGATCTTTACCGGGCTGGTGATTGTGCTGGTGTCGGCCCTGTTGTTCGGCTTGCGCGGGCCGATTGCCGATGCCTTCCAGGCCGAGGGGCTGACGCGCGATCTGGTCTATCTTTTCTGCGGGCCGCTGGCGCTCCTTTGGTTCTTCAACGGCGTGATCTTTGTGGCCAATGCGGTCTGCAACAACCTTGGGCGGCCGTTCTGGTCGACGGTGGTGAACTGGGGTCGGCATACGGTAGGGACGATCCCGCTGGCGCTTTGGCTCGGCGGGACCTGGGGGGCCGAGGGGGTGCTGGTAGGTCAAGCCTTGGGCGGCGTTGTCTTCGGGCTGGTGTCGGTCTGGCTGGCGCTCATGGCGATCAATTCGCCGGCCGTCCCGCCGTCGCGCGGACAGCCGGTGCCGCCGCCCGAGACCGAGCCGGTGACTAGCCCCGGGGAGCGGCGGGCCTGAAGCTGCGGGATGGCGGCCGCGAGAGTTGCAGATCGTGATGAAGCTTGTTGCGCTTGCTGTTGAGTGGCTGTCGCCGGATGACGATTTTGCCTGAGCGGGGAAAAGCAATCCTGGTCGGGTATTCAAGTAGCGCGATCCTGGCTGTCGAGCGTTTGGATCGGCTGAACCTCGACTTTTGACGGGAAATCGGACAGCCTTGCAAGCTCTCCCTTCACGCGGGTCGCTTTCGCATGGCATACGGTCGTATTCCGATTTCCCCTTGCCGCCCCGTGGGCCGATAGGCTAACCATCAGACGTCAGGTTCGGGAGAATCCGGCGGGCCCTCGTGGCCCATCGGTGCCGAAGGAGCAACCGCCCCGGTAAACTCTCAGGCGCAAGGGACCGTTCTGACAACGACACTCTGGAGAGAGCCCGGACAACCGGGCCGCCGAAGGGATAACGATCTCAGGCGCGCCATATGGTGCAAGGACAGAGGGGGCATCGGGCGGGCAGGGATCAACCTGCCCGGGCGATGCCGGTATGTCCGGCCAGACATGGGAGGGCGGTGATGGCCGACCTGAACGAAAGCGCGCCTCTGCGGCTGGGTCTTGATGGCCTGCACGAAGAGCTGGGCGGCAAGATGGTGCCCTTTGCGGGCTACAGGATGCCGGTGCAATACCCGGACGGGGTGCTGAAAGAGCATCTTCACACCCGTAGGGCAGCTGGATTGTTCGATGTCAGCCATATGGGACAGGTGATCTTGCGACCGAAGGCCGGGATGGAGGCGCTTGGCCGCGCCTTCGAGGCGCTGATGCCGGTCGACGTGCTGGGCCTGGCCGAGGGGCGGCAGCGCTATGGTCTGTTCACCAATGAGGCGGGCGGCATCCTTGATGACCTGATGTTCACAAATCGCGGCGATCATCTTTATGTCGTAGTGAATGCGGCCTGCAAGGCGGCGGATATCGCGCATATGACGGCCGCCATGCCAGGGGTTTCGGTGGAGCCGGTGACCGACCGCGCACTTCTGGCGCTGCAGGGGCCGGGGGCCGAGGCGGCGTTGGAGGCTGTGCTGCCGGGTGTCGCCGCGCTGCGGTTCATGGATCACCGGGTGGTCGGGGACATCTGGGTCAGCCGGTCCGGCTATACTGGCGAGGACGGGTTTGAACTCTCGGTGCCGGAGGCAGCGGCCGAGGGCTTCGCGCGAAAATTGCTGGCAAGGCCGGGGGTCGCCCCAGTCGGCCTTGGCGCGCGCGACAGCTTGCGGTTGGAGGCCGGACTTTGCCTATACGGACATGATATTGACCAAAGCACCAGCCCGGTCGAGGCGGCGCTGACCTGGGCGATCCAGAAAGCGCGCCGCACCGGCGGCGCGCGCGAAGCCGGCTTCCCCGGTGCGGCGCGCATCCTGCGGGAGCTGGCGGAAGGCCCGGCGTTGCTGCGTGTCGGCTTGCGCCCCGACGGCCGGGCACCGATGCGCGAGGGGGTGGAACTGTTCGCCCCCGATGGCGCGCCGGTTGGTCATGTGACCTCGGGCGGGTTCGGGCCCTCGGTCAATGCGCCGGTGGCCATGGGTTATGTCGCCCGATCGCATGGCGCACTCGGCACCGAGCTTCTGGGCGAGGTGCGTGGCAAGCGCCTGCCCGTGACCATCTCTGATCTGACGTCCTATCCCACCAGCTACAAGCGTTGAGGCAAAACGATGAAGTACACCAAGGATCATGAATGGCTGCGCGTCGAGGGGGACCTTGTCGTTGTCGGCATCACCGAACACGCCGCGACCCAGTTGGGCGATGTGGTGTTCGTTGAGCTGCCCGAACCCGACACGATGGTGACCGAAGGCGACGAGGTCTGCGTCATCGAAAGCGTGAAGGCCGCGTCCGACATCCTGGCCCCGGTCGATGGCGAGATCGTCGCAGTGAACCAGAAGCTGGTCGACAATCCGGGTCTGGTGAACGAGGACCCGACGGGGACAGCCTGGTTCTTCAAGATGAAGCTGGATGACCTGAGCGTCCTGGATGAGCTGATGGACGAGGATGAATACAACGATCTGATCGGTTGAAAGATGCCAAAAATCACTGCAGTGCAGGCTGCGGATGCCCCAACTGCTTCCAACTATGCGCAGGCCGCCGAAGTTGTCGGGGCATCGCGCCTCGTCTTCGTTAGTGGTCAGATTCCGGTTACCGTCGACGGCGCTCTCCCCGAAGGCTTCGACGCGCAGGCGAGGCAGGTTTGGGCCAACATCGCGGCGCAACTTGCGGCAGCGGGCATGACGCTGGACCATCTTGTAAAGGTCACAACCTTCCTTTCAGCGCGAGCCCACGCAGAGGCGAACCGGGCCATCCGCGAAGAGGTCCTCGGGCTGCGCCGGGTCGGCCTTACCGTTGTAATCTGCGACATTTTCGATCCCGCATGGCTTCTGGAAATCGAAGCCATCGCCGCCGCCTAACCGGAGCAAGAGATGACCTTCACCCCCACTGACTACAATCCATATGACTTCGCCAACCGCCGCCATATCGGCCCGTCCCCTTCGGAAATGGCGGAGATGCTGACTGCGGTCGGCGTCCGCTCGCTGGACGAGCTGATTGATCAGACGGTGCCAGCCTCGATCCGGCAGGCAAAGCCGCTGAGCTGGGCGCCCCTGGCCGAGCATGAGCTTCTGGCGCGGATGTCGGAGGTCAGCCAGAAAAACCGGGTAATGACCCAGCTGATCGGGCAGGGCTATTACGGGACGGTGACCCCCCCGGCGATCCAGCGGAACATTCTGGAGAACCCGGCCTGGTACACGGCCTATACGCCTTATCAGCCCGAGATCGCCCAAGGCCGGCTTGAGGCGCTGCTGAACTACCAGACCATGGTCTCCGATCTGACCGGGCTTGACGTGGCGAACGCGTCTCTTCTTGATGAAGCGACGGCGGCGGCAGAAGCCATGACGATGGCGGAACGGGTGGCGAAGTCGAAGGCCAAGGCTTTTTTCGTCGACCGCTTCTGCCATCCCCAGACGATTGCCGTCATCCGGACCCGCGCGCTGCCTTTGGGGATCGAGATCATCGAGGATGACGTCCGGGTACTTGACCCGGCAAAGGTCTTCGGGGCGATCTTCCAATATCCCTCCAGCTACGGTCATGTGACGGATTTCACCCAACGCATCGCCAGCCTGCATGCGGCCGGGGCGGTGGCGATCATGGCGACGGACCTGCTGGCGCTATGCATGCTCAAGGAACCCGGCGCGATGGGGGCGGATATCGCGGTGGGCTCGGCGCAACGCTTTGGCGTGCCGATGGGCTATGGCGGGCCGCATGCGGCCTTCATGGCAGTCAAGGATGCACACAAGCGGCAGATGCCGGGGCGCATCGTCGGAGTGTCGATCGACGCGCAGGGGGGGAAGGCCTACCGCCTCAGCCTGCAGACCCGCGAGCAGCATATCCGGCGCGAGAAGGCCACCTCCAACGTCTGCACGGCACAAGCATTGCTTGCGGTGATGGCGTCGATGTACGCGGTTTTCCACGGGCCGAAGGGACTGCGGGCGATTGCGGAACGGGTGCATTTCCTGACCCAGCGGCTGGCGCGTGCGCTGAAGGCGGCCGGGGCGAAAGTGTCCCCGAAGGCGTTCTTCGATACGATCACCGTCGAGGTCGGGGTTGGGCAGGCGGGCATCCTTGCGGCGGCACGGGCCGAGGGGTTGAACTTCCGCAAGATCGGCAATGACCGGGTCGGGATCAGCCTGGACGAGACGACGGACGAACGCGTGTTGGTCCATGTCCTGAAGGCCTTTGGCATCGACGGAGTCCCGCCGCACCGCGCGACGCTGGGCTTCCCCGAAGAGATGCTGCGCACGACCGACTACCTGACCCATCCGGTCTTTCACATGAACCGGGCCGAGTCCGAGATGATGCGCTACATGCGTCGCCTTTCGGACCGTGACCTGGCGCTGGACCGGGCGATGATCCCCTTGGGGTCCTGCACGATGAAGCTGAACGCGGCGGCCGAGATGATGCCGATCACCTGGCCGGAGTTCGGCAGCCTGCACCCCTTCGCGCCACGCGATCAGGCCCTGGGCTACCACGAAGCGATCAGCGACCTGTCGGCCAAGCTGTGCGAGATCACCGGCTATGACGCGATGTCGATGCAGCCGAACAGTGGCGCTCAAGGCGAGTATGCTGGGTTGCTGACGATCCTCGCCTATCACCGGGCCCGTGGCGATACGCAGCGGACGGTTTGCCTGATCCCGACGTCTGCGCATGGCACCAACCCGGCCAGCGCACAGATGGCGGGGATGGAGGTGGTCGTCGTCAAGGCCTCGGCCAACGGCGACGTGGATGTCGAGGACTTCCGGGCCAAGGCCGAGGCGGCCGGCGACAAGCTCGCGGCCTGCATGATCACCTACCCCTCGACGCATGGCGTCTTCGAGGAGACGGTGAAGGCGATCTGCCAGATCACCCATGACCACGGCGGGCAGGTCTACATCGACGGCGCGAACATGAACGCTCTGGTCGGGCTGGTAAAGCCGGGCGAGATCGGCGGGGACGTCAGCCACCTGAACCTGCACAAGACCTTCGCCATCCCGCATGGCGGTGGCGGGCCGGGCATGGGGCCGATTGGCGTCAAGGCGCACCTTGCCCCGCATCTGCCAGGTCATCCCGAGACAGGGGGCGACGGGGCCGTGTCAGCGGCGCCTTACGGGTCGGCATCGATCCTGCTGATCAGTTGGGCCTATTGCCTGATGATGGGCGGGCCGGGCCTGACGCAGGCGACGCGGGTGGCGATCCTGAACGCGAACTACATCGCGGCGCGGCTTTCAGGGCACTACCCGATCCTGTTCATGGGGAACAAGGGGCGCGTGGCGCATGAATGCATCCTTGACACCCGGCCCTTTGCCGAAGTCGGTGTGACGGTCGATGACATCGCCAAACGGCTGATCGACAACGGCTTCCACGCGCCGACCATGTCCTGGCCGGTGGCAGGGACGCTGATGGTAGAGCCGACCGAATCGGAGACCAAAGCCGAGATCGACCGCTTCGTCACCGCCCTGCTGGCCATCCGGGCCGAGATTGCGGCGGTGGAGCTGGGCGAGATCAGCGCCGAGGACAGCCCCTTGCGCCATGCGCCCCATACGGTGGCGGCATTGGTGACCAAGGCTTGGGATCGGAAATACAGCCGCGAACAGGGCTGCTTCCCGCCTGGTGCCTTCAAGGTGGACAAGTACTGGCCGCCGGTGGGCCGGGTCGACAACGTCTATGGCGACCGGAACCTGATCTGCACCTGCCCGCCGGTTGAGAGCTATATGGAGGCCGCCGAATGACAGGCGGCAAAATCCTTGGACCAGAGGCTTGCCGGACCTATTGATGAAAAACTACAGCTCGCGGCCAGCCCGGTCGAAGGTCGATCTTACGGCGATGGCCGTGGCGCAGGTGTCCCAAGCGCGCCACCGGGGCGCGTGCCAAGCCCGCCGCCCGAGCCTACGCCGCTGGTTTTTGGTCTTGAGAGGTCCGGAACCTTGGGCGGCAACTTGCCGGCCGCTGTACCGGTTCCGGCGCCCGATCCAAGGATCTTGGCACCGCTCCCTCCTCCCTGTCTGGCCAGGCAATCCTGTGCCAGCGCAAGGGCGTCGGTGATGCCATCCGTGTCAAAGCCGTCGTCGATGCCCATGCCAAGCATCCGCAAATAGCGACCGCTGTTCAGAAAGTCGACGGTGGCCTGGATCCCGTCATAGGTGATCCCGGCGTAGTTTTCATCCCAGGCCTCGCCATTGCCAATATTGGGCAGGCCGGTTTCCAGCATCACCCAAAGCTCAAACTTCTGGCCCGGTTGGAAGCGGACGTCGGGCTGCGAGAACAGGATCGAAAGCGTGTCGTTCGGATAAAGCCCAATCCAGAGCTGCTGACCATTCACATAGCCCACGGACACGGCACAATGGCTGAAGGCCCCCCGGTTGTCGGCATGAGCGGCCCCAGTCCAGTTGCCGGACTCGAACTGCGAGCCGGGGATTTCTTGGGCGAAGCTCGCGGAAGACAGCGCAAAGGTAAGCAGAGAAGCAGCAAGGGCAAGCAGGCGCATGGGTGAATCCTGTGCAGGTTTGTTGGTCGCAGAATGACAGCGGTTGGGGGAGTCGCGCAAGTCAGGCTTTCCGAGACACTGACAAGCGATTGACGGCGCAATCCGGTGACGCTAGCGCTTGCGGGGATGAACGAGGCCCGCCCCGCGCTTCTTGACGGACTTGTGGCAAGTCTGCCCATCGTTATGGGCTACTTCCCGATTGCCTTTTCCTTTGGCGTGGCCGCAACGCGGGCCGGATTGACCGAAGCCGAGGCTTTCGCTCTGTCGCTGATCATCTATGCCGGGGCCTCGCAATTCCTCGCACTGGCGCTACTGACGTCGGGTGCGCCCGTTCTGATCTCGGCCTTCACGCTGATCGCGATGAACCTGCGGCATGTGCTTTACGGACCCGCGCTGATGCGGCAGGCGGGAGATGACGCAAGCACTCGGTATGCTTGGGCCTGGGCCTTCGGGCTGACGGATGAGGTCTTCGGTCAGGCGCTCGGGGCCATGGCGCGCGGGCAGAAGTTTTCGGAGGCCTACATGTTCGGCCTTGGAGCCGGGGCTTACGCAAGCTGGCTTTCCGGCACCGTAGTTGGCGCTTTCGCGGGGGGCGGGGCGCTGGAGGACTGGCCAGCGGTAAGCGCCGGTCTGGGATTCATGTTGCCCGCGCTTTTTCTGGCGTTGCTGCTGTCCATCCTAAGCCGCCGCCAGCGCCCGGTCATCGCCGTCGCGGGTGTGGTGACGGTCCTGGGCACCATGGCGATCAGCGGCACGAGCGGGATACTTCTGGGCATGCTCGCCGGGGCCATCACCGGGGGCCTGCGGCGATGAACTGGGAGCTGATGACCGTTGCCCTGATGGCCGGGGCCGCAAACTGGGCCTTCCGCGTCCTGCCGGTGCTGGCGCGCACCGACCGGATGGCGATGGGCGGATGGCTGGAACGGTTCCTGTCGGCCACCGGACCTGCGGCGATCGCCACGCTGTTCGTGGCGGCGATCCTGCCGGCACTGTCGCCCGAGGTTGCCACGCTGCTTCCCGTCGTCACCGGCACGCTCGCCCTGTTGGCCGTGTTCTTCCTGTCCCGGTCAGTGGTGCTGGCCACGCTTGCCGGTGCCGCGGCGCATGGCGTCGCTGTCTGGCTGATGGCCTGAGACGCCGCTTGCGCCGGGGGCGGGCATCGGCGAGCATGCATGAAACAGCGGGGCCCGGCCATGCTAGAGATCAGTCCGCAGAAAGTGGTGCACGTGATCTTCCTTGCGCGCGAGGGATCGGTCGGCAGTACCGAGCTGCATGCCTTTATCGACGGTCTGAACGATGACGAGAAAACCCAGCTTACTGCCCTGGCCTGGGTTGGTCGTGGGGCCTTTGAGCCCGAGGATTTCAGCGAGGCCCTTGCCACCGCAATGGAAGAGGCCACCACGCCCACGTCCGACTACCTGATGGGGATGCCGCATCTGGCCGAAAACCTGGAAGCGGGTCTTGATGCGATGGGCGTGGATGTCGCCGGAGAGGAAGAGGACTTTCTTTAGTCCAGGCGGCTGGCCGGGCTTTGCCGGGGCGCCGTGTCGGCAAGCTTGACAGCGCCTGCATGTTGAGTGAGACAACTCTCATTGGTCGAGGGGCAGTAGCTCAGTTGGGAGAGCGCGTCGTTCGCAATGACGAGGTCAGGGGTTCGATCCCCCTCTGCTCCACCAATAACTCTCCTGGCAACGCTCGCACATGGCACGACATCAACCTCGGTACCAATCGAGCATGTCCGAAATCCGTAGCAAATCCCACCTCACGTCTTGGCGTTCACGCCGTAATTGGCGAAGCCTTTAGCAGTTTCGGCAAGGTCAGCTTCGGTCAGAACATGACCGCCGCCGATGGCGAGGACGTGGTAATACTGGTGCGCCAGCGCCTCTAGCTCGAAGGCCAGCCAGGTCGCGCGGGTGAGGTTCGGGCCTGCGGTCAGCATGCCGTGGTTGGCCATCAGGCAGCCCGCCCGCCCGTCCATCGCGGCCACGACGGCGGTGGATAGCTCTGCTGTGCCGTAGCAAGCATAACCGGCTACGCGGATGTCCGGGCCGCCAAAGGCCGCCATCATGTAGTGGATCGCAGGGATCGGCTTGCGGGCAATCGCAAGGATCGTCGAGAACGGGGCATGGGTGTGGACGATGGCCTGCAGTTCCGGTTGCGCGCGCATCAGGTCAAGATGAAAGCGCCATTCGGTCGATGGTTTTCGCGGCCCCTCCCAGGCGCCATAGTCGCCCTCCAGCGGCATGCGGGCGATCATGTCGGGTTCCAGCGCGCCATAGGGCACGGCAGACGGGGTGATCAGCATCGCGTCGCCGTCGCGGGCGGAAAGGTTGCCCGAAGACCCGCGATTGAGCCCGCCGGCGTCCAGTTCGCGGCCCCGGGCGACGATTTCGGCACGAAGCTCGGCAGTCATCAGGCGGCTCCCTTTGCCTGTTCGGGGAACATGGCGGCAAGGCCCTCGGGCGTGGCCGGGGAAATCCCGCGTTCGGTGATGAGGCCCGTGACCAGTCGCGCGGGGGTCACGTCGAAGGCCGGGTTGGCGGCGGGTGTTCCTTCGGGCGAGATGCGCAGGGTGCTGCGCGTGCCGTCGGCGAGTTTGCCCTGAACGAAGCTGACCTCGTCGCCGGATCGTTCCTCGATCGGGATCTCGCGCAGGCCGTCCGCCACGCGCCAGTCGATCGTGGGCGAGGGAAGGGCCACGTAAAAGGGCACGTCATTGTCATGGGCGGCCAGGGCTTTGAGGTAGGTGCCGATCTTGTTGCAGACATCGCCCGCGCGGGTGGTGCGGTCGGTGCCGACGATCACCATGTCGACCTCACCGTGCTGCATCAGGTGCCCGCCTGCGTTGTCGACGATCAGGTGATGCGGAATGCCGTGGCTGGCCATTTCCCAGGCTGTCAGATGGGCGCCCTGGTTGCGGGGCCGGGTCTCGTCGACCCAGACATGCACGGCGATCCCTTTTTCGACGGCATGGTAGATCGGCGAGGTCGCTGTGCCCCAGTCCACCGTCGCCAGCCAGCCCGCGTTGCAATGGGTCAGGATGTTCACCGGCCCGGATTTGCGCGCGGCGATGGCTTCGATTACGCCCAGACCATGCGCACCGATGCGGCGGTTGATCTCGACATCTTCGTCACAGATCGCGGCGGCGCGGGCATAGGCGGCATCGCGTCGGGCCGAGGCCGCCAGCGGGGCCAGAAGCGCGCGGAGGTCGTCCAGCGCCCAGCGCAGGTTCACCGCCGTCGGTCGGGTCGCGTAAAGCGTGTCATAGCCGTGGGTCAGACCCGCATCCGATGGATCGTTCGCCATCTGCAAAGCCATCCCATAGGCCGCCGTTGCGCCGATCAAGGGCGCGCCTCGCACCCACATGTCGCGGATCGCGGTTGCGGCATCCTGCATCGTCATGAGGTCCGCAATCACCAGATCATGCGGAAGCCGGGTCTGGTCGATGATCTGCACCGTGGTCCGATCCCGGGCCAGCCAGATGGAGCGGTAGGGGGTGTCGCCGATCTTCATGCCATCTCCTCGGTCTGCAGGCGTGCAGCCAGTTCGCAGACCTGTTCGGGGGTTGCAATGACGTCGCGGAGGACAGCGAGCTGCCGTCCCATCGCCAGGGCTCGGGCCTCACATGCGGCACGGGCAGTGTCGTTGGTGATCGCCTCCAGATCTTCGACATGGGCCAGACCAATGATGCGACGGTGCACCTCGACCCCGCAGAACCCAAGGGCATCGGTCCAGATGCCGCGCAGGACCTGCGCCAGCGCCTGTTCGGCACCAAGGCGGTCAGCCTGATCCTCGAAAAGGCTGGCCTGATACAAGATGCCGGTCCGTTCGCGGCGCCAAAGGGCCGAGAATTCGGCGGTGAACGTGGCCCAGGTTTCCACCACGACCGACAGCAGCCAGCGCCGATAACCGTCACGCGCGCCGGGGTGCGGCTCATGCCCGGATTGGGCGAAATAGGCCAGAAGGTAGTTTGCGGTCAGCATGCCTGCGTCAAACCCGAAGGGGCCGTAGATGGCGAATTCCGGGTCGATCACCTGCGTGTCGTCCGCCGTCACCATGATCGAGCCGGAATGTAGGTCGCCATGCACCAGCGTTTCGGCTTTGCTGACGAAGGCGTGCTTCATCGTTTGCGCGGCGACCTTCATGTCGCGGTCGGCGCGCAGGCGCAGCACATGCGGCTCAAGCCCCGGCGTGAACCGGTTCATCGCCGCGTCGTAATAGGGGTCGGAGAACACAAGGTTTTCGGTGATGTCGGCCAGCGCCGTGTTGGCCGAGAAGAGCCCGACATCGGCCTTTGCCCGCGCCGCCGGCATCGAAAGGTTCGATCCGCGAAACAGCGTGCGCGCCAGAAACAGCCCCATGTCCCGCGCCAGGTTGGGGTGCTGGACCCCCGCGACCACGCTTTTGCGCAGGATCACATGCGGCGAGAGGTAGCGCATCACGATCAGCGCCTGGCCTTCGTCGAAGTGATAGACCTCGGGGACGCGACCGGGGTCGCGCGCGGCCTGCCTTGTCAGCGCGTGATATTCGAAGAACGATCGGGTCAGTGGCAGGGGCCAGCTTTCGCCGACCAGCCGGACATAGGGCAAGGCCTGCTTCACCACCACCGCGCCCTGCGGCGATTCGACGATGAAGACCAGGTTCAGGTTTCCGTCACCCACCTCGCGCACGGCCCATGATCCGGTGTCGCTGCCGATGCGGTCGGTGACGGCGGCCACATCCCCCAGTCGCGCGCGGAGGGTTTCGGCGGTCAGGGCCTGATAGTGCGGTTTGATGTCCATGTTTCCCCTTCAGATCAGCCGATACTGCCGCGCCTTGCCCTTGAGGAAGGGCAGCCCCTGTCCCATCACCACCGCCTCGCTTTCGGCCACGGGACGCCAGACCGAGAGGCCAAAGGCAATCTCGGGCGGCATGTTGATGAAGCTTTCCATGGCAAGGCCGCCTTTGAAGCCGATGGCGGCAAGGGTCGCGAAAATCTCGTCCCAGTCGCAGGTGCCCTGTCCCGGCGTGCCACGGTCGGATTCCGACAGGTGGATATAGCGCAGATGGTCGCGCGCATCGATGATGCCGTTGCCCGCGCCCTTTTCTTCGATGTTCATGTGATAGGTGTCGAGATGCAGGAACAGGTTTTCCGCCCCGACCTTTTCGATCATCGCGACCCCTTGCGCGGCGGTGTTGATCAGATGGGTCTCGTAGCGGTTCACCGGTTCGATCCCGAACTGCAACCCCAGCGCCTTTGCATGGCCACAGGCCGCCCGCAGCGCCCACGCCACGTTATCAAGTTCGCGCGGTGTGGGTGGTTGGCCCGACCGCTCGCCGATCCCGCCGTAGGTGACTCCGCTAAGGGCAATCGCCCCCATTTCGGCGGTGCGGTCCAGCGCCAGTTTCAGATGCGCGACGGCTGCCTCTGGGTCCTGCGACGGCCACGCGCCTTTCGGCAGGCCCAGCGAGCAGACCGCCTTCAGCCCGGTCTTTTCCAGAAGCGCGCGGGTATGGGCCGCATCGACCCCCGCCGGATTGAGAAGGGCGATTTCGATGAAGTCCATGCCATGCCCGACGGCTGCTGCCACGGCGGCTTCGGCCCCCGCGCGGTCCCAGGACATGGTCCACATGCTGGTATGAACGCCAAAACCCTTCATACCGCCGCCCTCAGTTCCAGAAGTTTGCGCGCCAGGCCTTCATCCGCGATCAGCCGGTTAATGATCCCCGACCGCAGAACGGCCAGGGTCGCCCGCGCCTTGACCTCGCCCGCAGCCAGCAGCGTCACGTCGGCCCGCGCCAGATCCTCCATCCCGACCGAAGGTGACCGGCGATTGAGGTCGGTATCTGCCAGCGTGCCATCGGCGCGGAAGAACTTGCCGGTGCTGTCGGCAACCGCACCTGCGGCGGCTAGGGCTGCTTCGTCCGCATCGGTCAGGATGCCGCTGGTCGACAACAGCGCGCTTGGCGAACAGTCGCCAAGGCCGATGATCGCATAGGGGGCCGCTGCGGCTGCGGTAAGCGTTTCGCGCACGAGGCGCTGGTTCAGGATGATCCGGCAGTCTTCTTCCCGGTCGGTCAGGAAAGGGGCCGGTAAGAACATCGCCGATCCGCCGGTAAGGGCCGCCAGCCGGGTGCACACGTCAAAGGGGGTGGTATCGCCGGTCCGCGCCATCGCCCCCATCAGCGACACAAAGCAAAGGCCGGGATTGCGCAAGCCCGTCACCGCCTGCGCCATCGCCGACATCGTGCGGCCCCATCCGACGCCAATCGAAAGTGGCGCATCGCCACGTCCGATCCGCGCCAGAAACCCGGCCGCGACGATGCCTACAGCGCGCCGGGCGTAATCTTCCGACGCCGGGGCAGGCATCGGGGCCACCTGGGCCTCGGTCAGCGCAAAGGTCCGGGCGATCCGGTCGGCAAGGTCCAGCGTGCCGGTGGTTTCATGTTCCAGCGTGACCCGGACCAGCCCCTGATCCCGCGCCTCGGCCAGAAGCCGCAGGACCTTGAAGCGGGAAATACCCAGTTGGGTGCTGACTTCCTCCTGGCTCATCCGGCCGACGTGATAGAGCCAGGCCGCCTGCAGCCGGTCGTCATGTTCGGCGCGTGGGTGGGTCATGGCAGGCTCCGCATCGGGGTGGATTTTGACCTTGACCGAAGCCCGCGTCAACGAATATCACAAATGTGCGGAGACTGCACAGATATTGCAACGCAGCATCGCAACCGCAGCAACGGGGTCGCGAAACATGCGAATCCGGGGCCCGATTGCGCCCTGCGCCAGCCGACATTCGCCCCGGCCAGGGGCATCATCAGGGAGGATGAGAATGACATACGGTAAGACACTGGCGGCTCTTGCCGCTGCCGCCTCGGTTCTGGCGATGGGCGCGGGCAGCGCTACGGCGGAAACCAAGATCGCGACCGTGGTGAAGATCGCGGGGATCCAGTGGTTCAACCGGATGGAGGAAGGCGTGAAGAAATACGCCGCCGACACCGGCACCAATGCGTTTCAGGTAGGCCCTGCCCAGGCCGACCCGCAGCAGCAGGCAGCCCTGATCGAGGATATGATTGCCCAGGGCGTCAATGCGCTGGCCGTCGTGCCGATGTCGCCCGAAGCGCTGGAGCCGGTTCTGAAGCGCGCGATGGACGCGGGCATTATCGTTGTCACCCATGAAGCAGCCAGCCAGCAGAACACTTCTTACGACCTTGAAGCGTTCAAGAACGAGGATTTCGGCGCCAATCTGATGGAGCAGCTGGCGACCTGCATGGGCGGCAAAGGCGAATATGCCGTCTTCGTTGGCTCGCTGACCAGCCAGACCCACAACCAGTGGGTCGATGGCGCGATTGCTTACCAGAAGGAGAAGTACCCCGAGATGGTTCTGGTCGGCGACAAGAACGAAACCTTCGACGACCAGCAGAAGGCCTATGAAAAGGCGCAGGAAGTGCTGCGCGCCTTCCCGAACGTGAAGGGGCTGCAGGGCTCGGCTTCGACCGATGTCGCAGGCATCGGCCTTGCCATCGAAGAGCGCGGGCTGGCGGACGCAACCTGCGTCTTCGGCACCTCGTTGCCGTCGATTGCCGGGCAGTATCTTGAAACCGGCGCGGTCGACGGGATCGGGTTCTGGGACCCTTCCGTTGCGGGCTACGCGATGAACAAGCTGGCGCAGATGGTCATGAACGGCGAAACCGTGACCGATGGCATGGACCTTGGCCTATCCGGCTATGAGGCGATCAAGCTGGATGGCAAGGTCATCTATGGTCAGGCCTGGGTCAACGTGAACAAGGGCAACATGGCCGACTATCCTTTCTGACGGATCGGGGCTTCGGGGGGCGTCTGCCCTTCGGGGCCTTTTGACGAGAGGGCCGGAATGTCGCGCGAATTCATCGTCCTTGAGGGCGTCACCAAGACCTATGCCGGCATCACCGCGCTGGACGATGTCGGCTTTTCCATCGACGCAGGCGAGGCGGTCTGCCTTGCGGGCGAAAACGGGTCGGGGAAATCGACCCTGATCAAGATCCTTGCCGGGGTGGAACAGCCCGACCGGGCGAGCATCCGCTTCTCCGGCGTACGCATGCAGGCGCTCGATCCCCGCATTTCGGCCGATGCGGGCGTGATGGTGATCTTTCAGGATTTCAGTCTGTTCCCCAACCTTAGCGTGGCCGAAAACATCGCTTTCAGCGCCGAGCTTGGTGCCCATCGGCGGCTTTTCAGCCGGGCGCGGTGCCATGCGATCGCTGCCGCCACACTGGAACGCGTGGGTGTGTCGCTGGACCTGGATGCGCCGGTCGAAACGCTGTCGGTGGCCAGAAAGCAGCTGGTTGCGATCTGCCGTGCGCTGGCGCGCGATGCCCGGCTGATCATCATGGATGAACCCACGACCGCCCTGACCGATCGCGAGGTGCGCGGACTTTTGGGCATAATCCGGCGGCTGAAGGCGGACGGGGTCGCGGTGCTGTTCGTCAGTCACAAGCTCGCCGAGGTGCTGGAGGTCTGCGAGAAGGTCGTGGTGCTGCGCAATGGCCGCAAGGTGGTTGAAGGCCCGGCGGCCGATTTCGACGCGGCTTCGCTGACCCGCCACATGACCGGGCGCGACGTGGCCGAAACCCCGCCCGACCGGCTGGACGTGGCGGCGCCGGTCCTTCTGTCGGTGCAGGGCCTGACCAAACGCGGCGCTTTCGCCAACATCAGCTTCGACTTGCGCGCGGGTGAGGTTCTGGGCATTTCCGGCCTTCTGGGGTCGGGCCGCACTGCGCTGGCCAAGGCGCTCTTCGGCCTTGTCGCCCCCGATGGCGGTTCGATAACGCTGGGCACCCAGACGGTGCCGCTGGGTGATCCGCTGGCGGCGGTCAAGGCGGGGATCGGCTATGTCCCCGAGGACCGCCTGACCGAAGGGCTGTTCCTGACTCAGTCCATCGCCCGCAACGTGGCGGTCGGACGCATCGCGGCGCATGGCGGAAACGGCGTCCTGAACCTCACCGCACTTTGGGCCGACGCCGCGAACTGGCTGGAGCGGCTCCGCGTCAAGGCCCCGTCCATCGAGGCTCCGGTGCGCGCGCTGTCGGGCGGCAACCAGCAGCGGGTCGTGCTGGCGCGATGGCTGGCTGGCGCGCCGCGCGTTCTGGTGCTGAACGGGCCAAGTGTCGGCGTCGATGTCGGATCGAAGGCAGAAATCCACGCGATCATCCGCGATCTGTCGGCGCAAGGTCTTGGTGTCCTCGTCATTTCGGACGACCTGCCCGAGCTTTTGTCGACATGCCATCGCCTGCTGGTGATGAAGAACGGCCAACTGACTGACGAGGTTGATCCACGCCAGACCGACGAGAACGACCTTGCGCACAGGCTTGCCTCGTGATGCGCCCCTTGATGCGGATTGATTTTGCCCGCAACGAGGTGCTGGTCGCCGCCGTCATCCTGGCCTTTTGCGTGCTGGCGGCCTTTTCGGACCCGCGTTTCCTGTCGATTGCGACGCTGACCGACCTATTGCGCAGCGGCATAGTGCTGTCGATCTTTGCGGTAGGCGCGATGCTGGTGCTGGTGTCGGGGGGGATCGACGTCAGCTTTACGGCCATTGCAGCCTTCACCATGTATGTCATCGCTATGATGCTGAACGCCGTGATGCCCTGGATGCCCTGGTGGGGGGCGCTGGCCATCGGCATCGGCATCGGTGCCGGGCTTGGCGCGATCAACGCGGTGCTGATCGCAGGCTTCGGCTTGCCGACGCTGATCGTCACCCTGGGCACCCTGTCGGTCTTTCGCGGCTTCATGCTGACTTTCGTCGGCCAGAAGCAGATCACCACGCTGCCGCCCGGAATGCGTGAGTTCGGGCGGATGATGATGATCCGGGGCACCAATGCCGATGGCAGTTTCTATTCGCTGCATGCGGCGTTTCTCTTCAGCGTGGCGGCTGTTGTCCTCACCTGGGCCATCCTGCACCGGACGATGCTGGGCCGGGCGATCTTTGCCATCGGCGGGTCGGTCGAAAGCGCGCGGCGGATCGGGGTTAAGGTGCGCACGACCCAGGCATTCGTCTACGTCTATGTCGGCGCGCTGGCAGGGCTTGCGGGGATCATCCATGCGTCGATGGCAAGGGTGGCCAATCCGTTCGATCTGGTCGGGTTGGAGCTGTCGGTGATCGCCGCCGTCGTCCTTGGGGGCGCGCGGCTGGCGGGGGGCTACGGCACGCTGACCGGCACACTTCTGGGCGTGGCGCTGATCGTGCTGGTGCGCAATTCGCTGATCGTGATCGGCATCCCCAACACCTGGCAGTCGGTGACCATTGGCGTGTTGATCCTTCTCGGGACCGGGCTGCCCGCCTGGCAGGCCAAGCGCGCCGCTGCACGGGGGGTATGACGGGACGATGAGCTTTCGCAGCCTCACCTCCTCGCCCGAAGCGCGCCTTGCGGCCATTGCCCTGCTGGTCTTCGTGGTCATGGCGGCCCTCTCGCCCGACCGCTTTCTGTCGGTGCAGAACATCACGTCGATGGCTTTCCAGTTCCCGGAATTCGCCATCCTGGCCTTGGCGATGACGATCACCATGCTGACCGGCGGGATCGATCTGTCGGTCGTCGGCATCGCCAACTGCACCGCCGTGGTCGCCGCGCTGATCCTGACCACCTTCGCAGGTCCCGCCGCGACCGGGGCGGATGCAGCGCTGTGGTTTGTGGTGGCGACCGCCGTATCGCTGGGGCTTGGCGCGCTGGCGGGGCTGTTCAACGGGGTGCTTGTTGCAGCCCTGGGGCTGCCCGCGATTCTGGCGACGCTGGGATCGGGGCTGATCTTCACCGGCTTTGCCGTGGCCTTGACCAGCGGGTCGGCGGTCATGGGCTTTCCGACGGTCATCGCCTTCATCGGCAACGGCACAGTCATTGGCGTGCCCTTCCCGCTGATCCTCTTCGCGCTGCTGGCGATAGGCATGGCACTGCTCCTAGGCCGCACCGGCTTTGGCCTTCGGGTGCAGATGTTCGGGGCCAACCCCTTGGCCGCGCGCTTTGCCGCCATCGACATCACCGGCCTTCTTCTGCGCGTCTATGTGCTGTCTGGCGTCCTGGCCGCCATCGCCGGAATGGTGGTGATGAGCCGCGCGAATTCCGCCAAGGCGGATTATGGGTCCAGCTACCTCCTTCTTGCCGTGCTGATCGCGGTTCTGGGCGGGGTGAATCCCTACGGCGGTTATGGCAAGATCACCGGCGTGGTGCTGGCGGTGCTGGCGATGCAGTTCCTGTCCTCGGGGCTGAACATCCTGTCGGTGTCGAACTTCGCCCGCGAGCTGATCTGGGGCGTCCTGCTGATCTTCGTGATGATCCTGAACACCGGATCTCCCGCCCGATCTTCCCGTCGCCCCAAACCGAAACCGGAGGTGCCCAAATGAAAAAGATCCTGAACAACCCCGTGGATTACGTCGACGAAATGCTGGCAGGCTTGACCGCAGCGCATCCCGAATTCTACCGGTTGCACGGCGACACCGGCCGCGTGGTGGCGCGTGCCACGCCTGGCAGGAAGGGCAAGGTCGGCATCGTGACCGGCGGCGGCTCGGGGCATCTGCCGGTCTTCACCGGCTATGTCGGCCCCGGCCTTCTGGACGCTTGCGCCATAGGGGATGTGTTTGCCAGCCCCTCGGCAGAACAAATGGCCGATGCCATCCGTGCGGCCGATCAGGGGGCGGGGGTGTTGCGGCTTTACGGCAATTACGGCGGCGACATCATGAATTTCGACATGGCGGGGGACTTGGTCGAATTCGACGACATCGCCTGTTCGACAGTGATCTTGGCCGATGACGTGGCCTCAGCCCCCCCGGCCGAAGCCGCCAAGCGGCGGGGCGTTGCGGGCATGGTCTACGCCTTCAAGATCGCGGGGGCAGCGGCCGAGGCTGGAGGCGATCTGGCCAGCGTCACCGCGACCGCACAGAAGGCCGCCGATGCCTGCCGCTCCATCGGGGCGGCACTGTCGTCCTGCACCGTGCCGCAGGCGGGCAGACCCACGTTCGAGATCGGCGAGGACGAGATGGAAATGGGCATGGGCATCCATGGCGAACCCGGCGTCTGGCGCGACAAGCTGCGTCCCGCCGATGCCATCGCGGGCGAGATGATGGACCGCCTTCTGGCCGACCGCACGCTTCGCAAGGGCGACCGCGTGTCGGTCATGGTCAACAGCCTGGGCGCCACCCCGCCGGAAGAGCTTTACATCGCCTACCGCATCGTCAAGGCCCGGATCGAAGGCGCGGGTGCCGCCATCGTGATGCCCTTAGTGGGCCGCTATGCCACATCGATGGAAATGACGGGCATGTCGATCACCCTTTGCGCGCTGGACGACGAGCTGGAATCGCTGCTCAAAGCCCCCTGCGATTGCGCGTTCTGGAGGGTTGGATGATCGACCGCGCCGCCCTTCTGGCCGCCATCGACCGGTTGGCGGCGGCGATGGAGGCAAGCTTTGACCGCCTGAACGCCGCCGACGGTGCCTTGGGCGACGGCGATCTGGGTGTGACGATGACGCGCGGCATGCGGCTGGTGAAGGAAGGCGCCAGTGACCTGCCCGAGGATCTGGGTCAGGCGCTTTTGCGCTGTGCGCAGGCCTTCACGAAATCGTCGGGGTCATCCTACGGCACGTTGATGGCGACGGGGCTGATGGCAATGGCCAAGGACCTGAAAGGCCGCAACAGTTGCGATCCGTCCGAAGTCTCGCGACTGGTCGGCCTTGCACGCGACGCAATGATGGCGCGGGGCAAGGCGGATCTTGGCGGCAAGACGGTGCTGGACAGTCTGGATGCGGTGGCTCGGGCGACGGAGGGGTTGACCGATCCCGGTGCAATTGCCACGGCGGCCACCGCTGCCGCGCAGCACGCGCAAGAGGCGTTCCGCCCATTGCCCGCCACCATCGGCCGCGCCCGGATCTTTGCCGAGAAAAGCAAGGGCATGGACGATCCCGGCATGCTTGCGATGACGCTGATCGTGACCGCGCTGGCGGGGTGACCTTTGCGCGTTAGCGTTGCACTCGACCCGACCACGCCTCCCCGGCAGGCCCCATCGGGTCTGCCGCCGCGCAACGGTCCCGCCATCCGGCCGGGGGCCCAAAGCCCCCGGCCAGCGCCCGTCCCGCCCCTGGCGGGCGCTTCTCGCCCGCCCGGCCGGGCGCCAGCCTCTAGTGCGACCGGCGGACAGGGTCGTGCAGTTCCGTTTCCACATGAGCGGGGCCGACACCATGGCGTCGTCTGGTCCCGCTCAGGCCAAATGGCGTCTTCACCACGCTTCTGCGCGCTTCCGGTTTGGTATCTTCAGCCTGTGCGCGGCTGGTAGCTTCCATGCAGCGCCCAATCGGCCTCGGAAAACCGTGCCTTGCAGAAGTTGCCCTGATGCCAATAGGGATAGATATAGGGCACCCGGCTGACCTCGTTCAGCCGCGCCAGATCCTCGGCGGTCAGCTTCAGGCTGACCGCCGCGATGTTGTCCAGCAACTGCTCCCCCGTGCGGGCGCCGACGACGAGCGACGCAATCGCTGGCCGCGTCAACAGCCAGGCCAGCGCCACCTGGGCCGCCGAAACGCCGTGCGCCGCGCCAATGTCCGCCAGCACGTCGACGATCCGCCACAGCTTTTCCTCATCGCGGATCGGCGGTTCCGTCCAGCCTGCGAATTGCCGCGTACCCTCGGGCGTCGGTTCCCCGCGCCGGTGCTTGCCCGACAAAAGGCCCGCGGCAAGCGGGCTCCACACCATCACGCCAAGGCCCTGATCGACGGACAGCGGCAGCAGTTCGTATTCCGCTTCGCGGGCCTCAAGCGTGTAGTGGATCTGCTGGGTGACGAAGCGCGTGCCGCCCGCGCGGTCGGCGGCGGTCAGCGATTTCATCACCTGCCAGCCGGAATAGTTGGAGCAGCCGATGTACCGCACCTTGCCCTGCTGCACCAAAGTGTCCAGCGCGGCCATCTGTTCTTCGACCGGGGTCGTGCCGTCCCATTCATGGATGAAATAGACGTCGATGTGATCGGTCCGCAGCCGCTTCAGACTGCGCTCGCATTCCCGGATCAGGTGGTGACGTGAGGCGCCCTCGTCGTTCGGCCCCTCCCCGACCTTCATCCGCACCTTGGTGTTGATCAGCGCGCGGGCGCGCCGACCATCAAGCACCTCGCCCAGAATCTCCTCGGACAGGCCCAGCGAATACATGTTGGCCGTGTCGATAAGGTTCACCCCGTGGTCGAGGCAGAGGTCGACCAGCCGCCGCGCCTCGTCCACGCCCTTGGGCCCCAGCGCCGCAAAAGGCCCGGTGCCGCCAAAGTTGAACGTGCCAAGAGCGATGGCCGAAACCTTCAGCCCCGATCTGCCAAGCGTCCGATACTCCATGTCGCCCCCCTATACGATGCCCGCCGAAGCCACCCCGCTTGGCGGTCGTTCTGCCGTCTTTGCCGCCCGATAGCCCGAGGCGCGGTAGACCGCCTGCGGATCAAGCGCCCCACCGGCCCTAAGCCGCGCCTCGGCCAAAAGCGGCGAGACATCGGTGCGAAACGCTGCCTTCAGCGCGCCATGGGCCGCGAGCACATCGTTTTCCGCCTGCGCCTGCGCCAGCAACGCCCGGTCCACGATCATCGCCTGACCTGCGGCCCGCGCGATTTCCACTGCCGATCCGATCAGGCTTTCCACCGGGTCGGTCACGTTGTGCGACTGGTCGATCATGTGGCTGGGGGTCAGGCCGGTTGCCTCTTCCAGCTCGTTGAACACCAGGAACAGCCGGAACGGATCGACTGATCCCGCGTCCAGATCGTCATCGCCATACTTGCTGTCGTTGAAATGGAACCCGCCCAGCTTGCCCGCCCGCGCCAGACGCGCCACGATCTGCTCGATATTGGTCGTCGGCGCGTGGTGGCCAAGATCGACCAGACAGAACGCTTTCGGCCCCAGTTCCTGCGCGGCCATCAGGCTGCTGCCCCAGTCCGAGATGACGGTGGAATAGAAGGCCGGTTCGTAGATCTTGTGTTCCAGAAACACCCGGAACCCGTCGGGCGCTGCCGCGATGATGTCCCGCATCGCGGCAATGTAGCGGTCGAAGGCGCCTGAAAGGCTGGACTGGCCGGGAAAGTTCGATCCGTCCGCGATCCACACCGTCAGCGCCGTTGACCCCAGCGCGCGGGCCATCTCGATGCAGGCGATGTTATGCGCTACGGCATCGGCGCGAACGGTGGCATCGGTATGGGTCAGCGAGCCGAACTTGTAGCTGCGGGCTTGCCCCGGCTGATCCTGAAAGGTGTTGGAGTTCACGGCATCGAAGCCCAGACCGAGGGCCCGCGCCGCCTGATGCAACTCGGAAGGATCATCCACCCGATCCCACGGAAAGTGCGGCGAGACGCGCGGCGTGATCCTGACCAGCGCCTGTACGGTCGCGCAATCGTCCAGTTTGTCAAAGACATGGCGCGGCTCGCCCGGCCCCGGAAAGCGTGCAAAGCGTGTACCGCCCGTGCCCACGGCCCAGGTCGGCAGCGCCACCTCAAAGGCCATCAGCCGGTCAATGACGGTTTCTGCACTGACCCCGCGCCGCAAAAGCTGACGGGTCAGCGCGCCAAGGTCGTCCTGATGCGCAGCCATGACGACGGCATTCGCTTCGGCGATGAACTCTGCCCCGATCCGAAAGACCATCTTCCCCCCCCCTTAGCGCGTAAAGGACTGCGCGTTGCCTGCATCCACGTTCAGGATGTTCCCCGTCGATTTCGCCGAAAGATCGCCGGCAAAGAACGCGACCGCCTCGGCAATGTCCTGCGGCAGGACCGAGCGTTTCAGCAGCGACCGGTCGCGGTAGATCTTCTCCAGGTCCTCTTCGCCCACGCCATAAGCTGCCGCCCGCTGCGCCCGCCATTCGCCCTTCCAGATGGTCGACCCCTGCAGCACCGCATCGGGGTTCACCACATTCACACGGATGCCCGACGCTGCCCCTTCCAGCGCCAGACAGCGCGCGAGGTGAATCTCTGCCGCCTTGGCCGTGCAATAGGCCGAGGCATTGGGTGACGCCGCAAGCCCGTTCTTCGAGGCGACAAAGACGATTGACCCGCCCGCCCCCTGTGCCTGCATCACCCGGTAGCCTTCCCGCGCCACCAGGAAATAGCCCGTGGAAAGGATCGCCATGTTGCGATCCCACATCGCCAGCGTCGTTTCCAGAACCGGGGCCGAGGATGCAATCCCCGCATTCGACACCACGATATCCACCCCGCCATAGGCCAGCGTTGCCGCGCGGTAGGCGGCGGTGACGCTGGCCTCGGAGGTCACATCCATGACCACCCCCACCGCCGCGTCGCGCCCAAAGGTCTTGCGCAAAGCGGCCATCACCGACTCCAGCGCCTCGGCGTTGATGTCGCAGCCGACCACCACCGCACCATCGGCCAGCAGTCGCGCTGCCGTGGCACTGCCGATCCCGCCTGCCGCCCCGGTGACCAGCGCCACCCGGCCTGCCAAAGGCTTCGGACGCGGCATCCGTTGCAGCTTTGCTTCTTCCAGCAGCCAGTATTCGATGTCGAACGCCTCTTGCTCTGGCAGGCCCTGATAGGTGCTGACACCGGATGCCCCGCGCATCACGTTGATGGCGTTGGTGTAGAACTCGGCCGCGATCCGTGCCGTCGCCTTGTCGCGCGCGAAGGTCATCATGCCGACCCCCGGCACCAGATAGACCACTGCATTGGCGTCCCGCATCGCCGGACTGTTCGCATGGCGGCAGCGGTCATAATAGGCGGCATACTCCGCGCGATACCCGGCCAGACTGGCGTCCAGCGCCGCCGCGTCGATATCGGCCTGCAGGATCAGCGGCCTGATCTTGGTGCGCAGGAAATGGTCCGGACACGAGGTGCCCAAGGGGGCAAGCGTTTCCAGCGTTGCCGAATTGACGAACTCCAGCACCTCGGGCGCGTCAGAGAAATGTCCGGCCTTGGGCGCACCTTCGGCAATCCTGCCCCGGATCAGCGGCATCAGCCGCGCCGCGATGTCGTGCCGCGCCTCGGGTTCCAGCGCCGCGACCTTGGCGCCGCCAAACGCCGGTTTCACCCGCTTCACTTCCAGCCAGTCGGCGGCCGTGCGGATGATCCGCAGCGTCGTCGCATAGCAGTCTCGCCCCGTCTCACCCCAGGTGAAAAGGCCATGCGCGCCCAGCACCACGCCCTTCAGCGCCGGGTTCTCCGCCGCCATCCGGCCAAGTTGCAGACCCAGTTCGAACCCCGGCCTCCGCCAGGGCAGATAGCCGATCTCGCCGCCGAAAATCTCGGCGGTCAGGCGCTCGGCATCCGCGCAGGCCGCAATCGCGATCACCGCGTCGGGATGGACGTGATCCACGTAGGCATGCGGTACGAAGGCATGCAGCGTCGTGTCGATCGACGGCGCGCGCGGATTAAGGTTGAAGACGCAATGGTTCTGCAACCCGACCATCGCATCCTCCTGCGCCGGTCCGTCGTAAAGCCGCTTCAGCCCAAGCACCTTGTCAAGGTAAAGCGTCGAAAAGCCGTCCAGCCCCATCGAACCCAGATCGCCGCCCGATCCCTTGACCCAAAGAACAGTCACCGGCTCGCCCGTCAGCGGGTCGGACATCGTGATCTTGGACGAGGTGTTGCCACCGCCAAAATTGGTGATCGCCAGATCCGCGCCCAGAAGGTTGGAGCGGTAAAGCAGCAGTCCGGGCTCGTCGAGAGCCTTTGCCAGTGTCTCGTCCCAACGGTCAGCAAGCGGGGGGAACGGATCGGGCATCGGGCTCTCCTCGGGCCATGGTCCGCGCGACGGTAAGTCCCCTGGACCGCCCCCGTCAATGCCTTCTACAGGCAGAAAATTTTTTACAATCGGATCAAGAAATGTTGCTTTGTTTTGCCCATGCCTTCCCCTACGGTAAGGGGTCTGAGAGTTCGCCCCAAGAAGCTCTGGACACCAACATTTCAGGGAGGAGACCTGACCCATGACCCACCTTATGACCCCGTCGCGCCGTGTCATTCTGATGACCGGGGCCGCAGTCCTTGCGACGCCATTCCTGAACCGCCGCGCCTTTGCCGCCGACAAGCGGATAGCGATGGTCGTCAAGAATCTGGGCAACAGCTATTTCGATGCCTGCGCCAACGGTGCCAAGGAAGCCGCTGCCGAAGTCGGCGGGATCGAGATCATCTATACGGCACCTACCAAAGCCACGCCGGAAGACCAGATCGCCGTCATCGACGCGCTGATCGCACAGCAGGTGGACGGGATCATCGTGTCGGCCAATGACGCGAACGCCCTGGTGCCCGTAGGCAAGAAAGCCGCCGAGCGTGGGATCAAGATGATGTCCTTCGACAGCGCCATCGCACCGGAAGGGCGTCTGGTGCATCTGGCCGCGTCCTCCACCCCCTTGATCGGCGCCAAGCAGGTGCAGATGATCGGCGAGACGCTGAACTACGAAGGCGAGGTCGCCATCCTTTCCGCCGCATCGACCATGACGAACCAGAACAGTTGGATCGAGGCGATGAAGGAAGAGTGGAAAGATGCCAAGTATGCCAAGATGCCGCTGGTGACGACGGTCTATGGCGACGACCAGGACGACAAGAGCTACCGCGAGATGCAAAGCCTGGTGAAAGCCTATCCGAACCTCAAGGGCGTGATTTCCCCCACCACCATCGGCATTCGGGCGGGCGCAAAGGCCATCATGGACGATGGTCTGGTCGGAAAGGTGTTCATCACCGGCCTTGGCCTGCCGTCCGAAATGCAGGCAGCCGTCGAAGCCGGGGCCTGCGACAGCTTCGCGATCTGGAACCCGGTCGAATACGGTTATTCCTCGACCATGATCATGGCCGCGATCCTGGGCGGCGCTGGCACCGAGGAAGGCGCCAAGCTCTCGATGGGCAAGAAGGGCGAAACAACCGTTGGTGCGGGCGGCGAGGCGGTGATGGGCGAACCCTTCGTCTTCGACAAGTCGAACGTCGCCGAATTTGCCAAGATCTTCTGATTTTGGCGCGGCGGGCTGGCATCGGCCCGCCGCGACATCGCCATGACCAAACCCCTGCTTTCGATCAGCGCCGTGACCAAGCGCTTTCCCGGTGTGACCGCATTGGACTCGGTGTCCTTCGATCTGTGGCCCGGCACGGTAACCGCGCTGGTAGGCGAGAACGGCGCGGGAAAATCGACGATAGTCAAGATCCTGACCGGTATCTATGCGCCCGATGAGGGGGCTACCGAGGTCGACGGTACAACCCGCCGCTTCGGCTCGCCGCGCGATGCGTGGGCGGCGGGGATTGCGGCGATCCACCAGGAAACGGTGATGTTCGACGAATTGTCGGTGGCCGAGAACGTGTTCATGGGCCACATGCCCGGCGGTCGGCTGATCGACCGCGCGGCGGTGCTGGCCCAGACGCGCGCGCTGCTATCCCGGATCGACGCCGACTTTCAGGCGGAAACACTGCTGAAAGACCTTTCGGTCGCGCAAAAGCACATGGTCGAGGTCGCGCGGGCCCTGTCCCACGACGCGCGTGTCGTCATCATGGATGAGCCGACCGCCGCCCTGTCGCGCCACGAGATTGACGAGCTTTTCACCCTTGTCGAACGCCTGAAAGCCGAAGGCCGGGCGATCTTGTTCATCAGCCACAAGTTCGATGAAATCTTCCGCATCTCGGACCGCTGGGTCTGCTTGCGTGATGGCAAGAAGGCTGGCGAAGGCCTGACCGCCGACGTGACCGAGCCCGAGCTTGTGCGCCTGATGGTGGGCCGCCCGGTCGATCAGGTCTTCCCCAAACGCGACATTCCCTTGGGCGATACGGTCCTGTCAGTCGAAGACCTGTCGAACGCGACCGAATTCGCCGACCTCACCTTCGATCTGCGCAAGGGCGAGATCCTGGGCTTTTACGGTCTGGTCGGTGCCGGCCGGTCCGAGGCGATGCAGTGCCTCTTCGGCCTTACCCGCCCGACACGCGGGCAGGTCCGGCGCGATGGTCAGCCGGTGACGATCCGCCGCCCGGCAGATGCCATCGCTGCGGGCCTCGCCTATGTGCCCGAAGACCGGCAGCATCAGGGTGCCGCCCTGTCACTGAGCATCCGCGAGAATACGACGCTGGCCTCGCTGGCCGCGCATGTGAAGGGCTGGTTCCTGTCCGGGGCGTCGGAACGTGCAGCGACCCGCAGCCTTGGCGAACGGCTGGACGTGCGGGCGGCAAACTGGGAAATGGCAGTCGGCAATCTGTCGGGCGGCAACCAGCAGAAGGTGGTCATCGCGAAATGGCTGGCCACCCGCCCGCGCGTCGTGATTCTGGACGAGCCGACCAAGGGCATCGACGTGGGCTCGAAAGCCGCCGTCCACGACTTCATCGGCGAGCTGGCCGAGGAGGGGCTGGCCGTGATCCTTGTCACCTCGGAACTGCCCGAGGCGATGGGCCTTTCGGACCGGCTGATCGTCATGCACGAAGGCCGCATCGTCGCCCGCTTTACCCGTGGCGACTGGAGCGCCGAGGCCATCGTTGCCGCCGCCACCGGGGCCAAGGCCGCATGACCTGGGTCCTGCGCCATCGGGAGGCCGCGCTCGCGATCCTGATCGTGGTGATGGTCGGCACGGTCGCCAGCTACGCCCCGGCCTTCGCGGCCCCGGCAAGTCTTTTGGGGGTGCTGAACGACACGTCTTTCCTCTTCATGCTGGCCGTCGGTCAGACCATGGTTCTGCTGACCCGCGGGATCGACCTGTCGGTGGCCGCCAACCTGGCCTTGACGGGAATGCTGGTGGCGCTGGTCGAGCAGTACGGGCCGGACATGCCGGGGCCGGTCTACCTTGTCCTTTCTGCCGTCATCGGGGCCGCGCTGGGGCTGGTGATCGGCGGGCTGATCGGCGGGCTTGGCATTCCGGCAATCGTGGTGTCGCTGGGGGCGCTTGCCATCTACCGCGGCCTGATCGTGGTGATCGGCGGCGGTGACCAGGTCAATGCCTCGGAAATGGGCGGTGGGTTCCAGTCGTTTGCGCGCCTGTCCTTTCTTGGCCTGACCTCGCCCTTCTGGCTTGCGGTTGCCGTCTCCGTCGCGGCTTACGTCTTCCTGACCCGCAGCCGCGCTGGCCGGGCGCTCTATGCGGTGGGCGGTAACCCCATCGCCGCGCGCTACTGCGGCGTCAACGTCGAGCGGTCCGAGGTGCTGGTCTATGTCCTCTCCGGTACCATCGCGGGGATGTGCGGCTACCTCTGGGTCGCCCGCTACGGCGTCGCCTATTCCGAGGTTGCGCTCGGCTACGAGCTGTCGGTTGTCGCGGCCTGCGTGATTGGCGGCGTCTCGATCGGCGGGGGCGTCGGCACCGTAACGGGCGCGCTTCTGGGCGCGCTTTTCCTGGGCGTGGTGGTGAACGCGCTGCCGACGATGCAGGTCTCGCCCTTCTGGCAGATGGCGGTCTCGGGTGCAGTCATTCTGGGGGCGGTCGTGCTGAATGCCCGGGCCGAGGCGCGCGGCGGCAAGCTGATCCTGCCCGAGGCCCGCAAGACATGAGCACGATCCCCGACCGCCCGCCGTTCCGTCTGTCGGCGCTTTTCCTGACGTGGGAGGTGATCCTTTGCGTCCTTCTGGTCGCGGTCGTGGTCCTGAACGCCATCGCGACGCCGTGGTTTCTGAACATCTACAATCTGGCCGATGCGACCTACAACTTTTCCGAAAAGGCCATCGTCGCCCTGCCGATGGCGCTGTTGATCTTGACGCGCGAGATTGATCTCTCGGTCGGGGCCATCGCGGCCCTTGCGGCGCTTGTCGTCGGACTGGCCGCCGGAGCCGGGATGCCCACCCCCGTCCTGATCGCGACCGGGTTGGCGGTCGGGCTGGCCTGCGGCATCTTCAACGGCCTTCTGGTGACGCGGATCGGGGTCCCTTCCATCGTCATCACCATCGGCACCATGTCGCTGTTTCGCGGCATCGCTCAGGTGACCCTGGGCGATCAGGCGCTGACCAGTTTCCCGCCCGACTTCACGGCGTTGGGGCAAAGCTATCTGATCAAATGGCCACCGCTGCCCCTGTCCTTCGTGCTTTTCCTCTTGCTGGCCATCTGCTTCACGCTGTTTCTGCACCGCACCGCCGCCGGGCGAAAACTGTTCGCCATCGGCTCCAACCCGACAGCGGCGCTGTTCTCGGGCATCGAGGTGGCCCGGATGCGGTTCTGGCTTTTCGCGGCCTCGGGTCTTGCCGCCGGACTTGCGGGAACGCTGCTTGCGGCACGCTTTGGCGTGGTCCGTCCGAACGCGGCCCAGGGGTGGGAGCTTGACATCATCACCATGGTGATCTTCGGCGGCGTCGCCATTGCGGGCGGTGCGGGGTCGATCCCCGGCGTGGTCCTCTCGGTCTTCGTGCTGGGGTTCGCGACCTTCGGCCTTTCCCTGCTGAACGTGCCGGGGATCGTCATCACCGTGCTTCTGGGCCTCCTTCTCATCGTGTCCATCGCCGCCCCGCTGGTGATCCGCCGCCTGACCGGGGCCCGAAGATGACCGAGAAGATCGCCTTTCGCATGCAGCTGAAACCGGGGATGGCGGCGGAATACCAACGCCGCCATGACGCGATCTGGCCCGAACTGGCACAGCTTTTGCGGGACGCAGGCATCCGCGACTATTCCATCCATCTCGACGAAGAGACGGGTGCCCTCTTCGGCGTCCTTTGGCGCGACACGGCGCATGGGATGGACGCGCTGCCGGCGCATCCGGTGATGCAGCGCTGGTGGGCCTATATGGCCGATCTGATGGCGGTCAACCCCGACAACTCGCCAGTGGTCGCACCACTGGTGCCGGTGTTCCATCTGCCATGACCCCGCGCCACATCGCCGTTCTGGATGTGGGCAAGACCAATATGAAGCTGGTCCTGACCGACGCCGCGACCTTGCGCGAAATCCGGGTTCTAAGCCGCCCCAACACGGTGCAGCCCGGCCCGCCCTATCCGCATTACGATATCGAAGGCATCTGGGCCTTCCTCTTGGACGGCCTGCGCGACTTTCAGACGACCGAGGGCGTCGATACCATCACCTGCAGCGCGCATGGCGCCTCGGGCGTGCTTCTGGCGGCGGATGGCGGGCTTGCGGCCCCGGTGCTGGACTATGAACACGATGGCCCGGACGCGTTGGCGGCCGAGTACAACGCGCTGCGCCCGGAGTTCGACGAGACCGGATCGCCGCGCCTGCCGCGTGGCCTCAACCTTGGGGCGCAGCTTCACTGGCAACTTGCGCGCGATCCCGGCCTTCCGGCCCGCGTGGAGCGGTTAGTGACCTACCCGCAATACTGGACTGGTCGGCTGAGCGGCGTCTTTGCCACCGAAGTCTCCTCGCTGGGCGCCCATACCGATCTGTGGAACCCGCAAGCACGCGAGTTCTCGTCGCTGGTCGCGCGGCTGGGGATGGTGGGGCGCATGGCACCGCTGCGGGCCGCCGATGCGGTTCTGGGGCCGGTTCTGCCCGCAGTTGCGGCTGCGACGGGACTTTCGCCGCAGACGCCGGTGTTTTGCGGGGTCCACGATTCCAACGCCTCGCTCTACCCGCATCTCCACGCCCGCCCGGCCCCCTTTGCCGTCGTATCGACCGGAACCTGGGTTATCGCCATGGCCGTCGGCAGCCGTGCAAAGCTGGACCCCACCCGCGATACGCTGATGAACGTCAACGTGCGGGGCGATCCGGTGCCCTCGGCCCGGTTCATGGGCGGGCGTGAGTTCGAGGTGATCTGCGGCCTCAACCCGCACTCGGGCCCACACCCCGTTCCGACCGACGAGGAGCTCGCCTCGGTCCTGTCGCGGCAGGTGATGGCCTTCCCGGCCTTCGAGGCGACCTCGGGCCCGTTTCACGGGCGGAAACCGGGATGGAGCCACGACCCCGCGCGGCTGTCGGGCGGCGAGATCGTGGCCGCAGCGTCGATTTACCTTGCACTGATGACGGCGACCTGCCTAACCCTGCTGCAGGCCGAGGGTCCGGTGATCGTCGAGGGGCCGTTGGGTCAAAACCGCGTCCTCATGACCATGCTTTCCGTCGCCTGCCCCCACCCGATCCTGCGCGCCTCGGGCGGAACCGGGACGGCTGTCGGGGCGGCTCTTCTGGCGGGGGCTGCAGCGCCCGTTCAGCCCGATATCCTGACGCCAAGGCCGGTCCCGGCCGGTCCGTGGGAGGCCTATGCCGCGGCTTGGCATCGGGCCGTGTCGGGCTGATGTTCCGCACCGGGGGCTGACTCCGGCCGCCGCCTCTGACACTTTGACGATAAGGCCGGGATGGCCACAAGAAAGGATTTCACATGACGAAGAAGGTCTGTCTGGTCACTGGCGGTGGGCGAGGCATCGGGGCCGCAGTGGCGCGCGAGATGGCGGCGCGCGACTATGCGCTGGTCCTGATGTCGCCCTCGGAAAACTGTGAAACGCTTGCCGCAGAACTTGGCGGGATCGCCCGGCGCGGGGTGACGCAGAAGGTCGAGGATCTGAAGGCCCTCGTCGATCTGGCCCTTGCCACCCATGGCCGCATCGACGCGGTCTTCAACAACACCGGCCACCCGCCGAAAGGTGATCTGCTAGCGATCACAGATGAAAACTGGGACCTCGCAAACGACCTGATCGTCAAATCGGTCATCCGCATGTCCCGGTTGGTGACCCCGGTCATGGAAGCGCAGGGATCAGGTTCGATCGTCAACCTCACGACCTATGCCTCATTGGAGCCGTCGCTGGTTTTCCCGGCCTCCTGCGTCTACCGCGCCGGGGTGCAGGCCTTCGCCAAGCTTTATTCCGACCGCTACGGCCCGGTCGGTATCCGGATGAATTGTCTGGCACCGGGGTTCACCGACAGTCTGGACCTTGGCAAATACGCCGACCTTCCCGCCCTGAAGCGCATCGCGCGGGTTGAAGAGCAGGCCAAGGCGGCAGCTTTCCTGCTGACCGACGACTCCAGCTATGTCACGGGCCAGACGCTGATCGTCGACGGTGGTGTTTCCCGCAGCCTCTGAGAAAAAGTTAGACCTGCGAGCCACGGGGAGGCTCGCAGGTCTAGGCCGGGGCGAGGGGGTCGACCACCGGCCAGTTACCGCAACAGGGACATTGCGGGTTCAGTTGCGTGAAGGATAGATGCCCTCCAGCGCAATAATGTAGTTCAGGCAGAGGCTGGGCTGCATGTTGTCATGCGGCTGTCCGCCACCCGAAAAGGAAATCGACAGGGGATTCAGCGCGAGGGTAGCACTGGGCCTGTCAGAATAGATTTGCGACCGCGCCAGCATGTCGCCCTGCGCACGATCAGAAGAACTCGGAACATTGGCGACAACCAGGTCATGCGAATGCGGCGGCACTTGTGTCGGCGAAAGGGTGACGGCTTCCTGCCCCATCGTCTCACCGGGGGAGCGGGACGTCAGGCCACTGCCCGAACCTGCGTGGACAGGAACACGCCCACGCAGGTCCGGCAGTTGGAAGGTCGCGATGCCGTCGCCGCCGTAGGTTGTCCCAAGCAGCGAAAAAAGCGCCGAGTACTGGGCAATCTGCAAGGACTGGCCGTTACAGAACGCCCAGCCTCTGGGTTCGAAGTTGCCCCCGAACAGAATGATTGACCCAAGCAAGGGTTCCATCGCCCATCCACCGTTTGACATCGACCGGTCAGCACCAGACGGTCGATAATACAGTGCTACAGCCGGCGACTGCCTGGTTCTGTGGCAGAACGCACAAAGGCTCCGTTTCAACCACTGGTTGCGACGGTTGGTGTGTCGGACAGGAATTGCCTTAACAACTCCAAGTAATGGCCGCAGTCTCTGGACTTGCGCCTTGATTGCGCCCTGCTTTGTTTCCACAAAAGAAACCATACTGCGAACGGAACGGCGGGCGGCGAGGGGGGAGAGAGCACATGGCTTCGGGACGTCGGAAGATCGCCGTCATCGGCGGTGGAGTAGGTGCGATTACCGCGACCTACGCGATCACCTCGATCCCGGATTGGGAAAAATCCTACGAGATCACGCTTTACCAGCTTGGCTGGCGCTGCGGCGGCAAGGGGGCTTCGGGCCGCAATGCCGCGCATCATCAGCGGATCGAGGAGCACGGGCTGCACATCTGGGCCGGGTTCTACGAGAACGCCTTCCGCCTGATGCGCGACTGCTATCAGACGTTGAACAAGACCGGCCTCCGGTCGCCTGATGCCCCTCTGGGCACGCTTGAAAAGGCCTTCAAAGGCCTGTCGCATTTCCTTTTGGCCGAGGATCTGCCGCAGCCGGACGGGTCGGTCAGCCTGCATCCCTGGCGTATCGATTTCCAGCCGAACAGCGACAAACCGGGTTCGGGCGGCCTTCTGCCGACGCCCTTCGCCTATTTCCAGATGCTGGTCCGCACCGTCGCTGACATGATCGAACGCGGCCTTGCCGGTCCGGTGCCGGATGCCAAGGGCCACAGCCTGCCAGAACGATTCCATGCCGGATTTGCGCGCCTCGGCCTGCCAGTCACGGCGGCCTCGCCGTTCCATCACCTTCATGCACTGGCCGCAAAGCTCTCGCCCAACGCCCACGATCACAAGACCCACGAAACCCTTCAACTCGCTGCCCTCGCCGCCCATGCCCAGGACTGGCAGCACGCGCGCATGGCGGCGGAAGAACACAGCGACGAATCCCGCCGCATCGGCTATCTGATCAGCCTGTCCGGCGCCTTCTTCCGGGGGTCGATAGATAGCGGCCTCTTCCGCGCCGGGTTCGATGCAATCGACAGTTGGGAAATCAGCGCCTGGCTTCTGCACTATGGCGCTAGCCATGATGCGGTCTATTCGGCCGTCTTCCGGGGCTGCTATGACTATGTCTTCGGCTATCCGGGTGGCGTGACCGAAGACCGGGGCGTCGGCGCTGGCACCGCGATCCGCGGGCTCTTGCGCCTCGCCTTCACCTACAAGGGTGCGCTTTTCTACAAGATGCAGGCCGGGATGGGCGATACGATCTTTGGCCCCTACTACCAGGTCCTGAAATCGCGCGGGGTCAAGTTCCGCTTCTTCACCGCCGCCCGAAGCCTGAAGCTTGACAGCGACAAGCTTGGCGTCTCGGCCATCGACATGGTCGAACAGGCCGAAGTCACCTCGGGCGACTACCAGCCGCTTGTCGATGTCCGGGGCCTGCCCTGCTGGCCCTCGCAACCCGACTGGTCGCAGCTGAAAGACGGGGCGGCACTTCAAGCGCACGGCGTCGATTTCGAATGCGAAAAGGACCCGCCCACCGGTCGCGCCTTCACGCTGGAGCGGGGCCGTGACTTCGATCAGGTGATCCTCGGGGCCTCGCTCGGGTCGATCCCCTACCTCGCCGAAGACCTGATCGCCGCTTCGCCGCGCTGGCAGGCGATGGTGCGGAATGTCGGCACCGTCGCGACCCAGGCGGCGCAGTTCTGGCTGAACAAAACCGCCGAAGACCTTGGCTGGAACCAGCTGGTCGCCGACCACAACCCCGGTCCCCAGACCGACCTCAAGACCGTGATCACCAGCTTCGCCGAACCCCTGGACACCTGGGCCGATATGTCGGACCTCATCCCGCATGAGGACTGGCCTGCGAACGGTCCGGTGCAGTTGGCCTATTTCTGCAGCCCTGCGCATGATGCGGGCGTTGATCCCGGCCCCTTCACCGAACGGGTGCGCGACTGGGCCGACCGGGACCTGACGCGCATGTGGCCAGGCGCGGCCAAGGGGGGCAAGTTCGACCTCTCGCTCCTCTGGGGCCCCAAGGGTCAAACCCCCGAGAACCGCTTCCAGAACCAGTATTTCCGGCAGAACTTCTACGGCTCGGAACGCTATGTCCTGTCGCTGCCGAACTCGGTCCAGTACCGCCTGCCGCCTGATGATTCCGGCTTCGAGAACCTTTACCTCGCCGGGGACTGGACCCGCTGCGGCATCAACGCCGGCTGCGTCGAGGCCGCAACGATCTCGGGCCTCATCTGCGCGCGCGGGCTGACGGGCAACCCGTTCGAGGTGGTGGGCGAGGGCGATCTTGCGCCCGACGCAGGCCCGACCGATGCCGCCCAACTGGCCAGCCCCTATGCCCAGACCGCGCCCTGGCCGCTGACCCCATTCTTCGGCACCGGCGGAGTCGAAGGCTGGTTCAGCTTTCATGCGGTCGATGCCCAAGCGGTGCAATCGATCCTGCCAGCGGGCATGACGCTGCACCCGCAGTCCTACACCCCTGCCGGTACCCACCCGGTCACGATCCTTGCCAACCAGCAGATCGGGGTCCGTGCCTCGATCCTGCCGCGCTTTCTGGGCTTCCGGAACTACTATGAGGCCATCATCTCCATCGCCTGCGTCCAGGTCGAAGGCCACCCCGGCCTCTTCAACTACCTCCCGAACCTTTACCTGTCGAACCGGCTCGCCCAACTGTCGGGCGTCTGGTTCTATGGTTTCAACAAACGGATGGGCAAGCTGGCCATGGGCAACAGCGACTATTCCGTCGCCACCCCCGATGGCACCCCGGTCTGGTCCGCCCGTTACCAAGACCGGGGTTTTGCCCGACCGCTGATGGACAGCCCGGACTGCGCGCGTGTCCAGTCGATCTGCGATCAGGTGATTGTCACCGAAGGCAAGCTTTCGCGCTGGCAGTTCATGGCCTTCGATTTCAACCTGGGTACAGCGGCCATCACCCCCGTTTCTGTCGAGATCGACATCCAGAACGCAAGCCTTGCCGAACTACCCGCCGGACGCCTGACCGCCCGCCCGTTGGCCATGCCGGGCGAGGGGGGACGCCCCGGCAACGGACTGCCGGGGGCCTTTCGCATCCAGACCAGCTGGGCCTTGTCGAATCCATTGGACTCGCGGCGAATTGCCCGTTTAGAAGCGGCGCGAACTAGACTACCGTGAACTCGGCTTGAAGGGGAAAAAGCCGATGATTAAAGGTGACCTCGGGGGGGGCGGGGGACGCAGGCAAGTGACTGCGGTCTTCATCGATCTTGAGAATTTCAGTGAAATCGCCAGTGCGGCGGATGCCGAGGACCTGCAGTCCTGGCTTGACGATTACTATCGTCAGACCCGCATTCTGGTCGAGGCCAGCGGTGGCGAGATCACCGAATATCTTGGTGACGGGGTGGTGGCCATCTTCGGGCTGACCCGCGCCGAAGAGCTGTCCGCCGACCGGGCCGTTGATGCCGCCCTGCGCGCGGTGCAGACGATCCGGCTTAGCTACAAGAATCGCGCCACCGTGCGCCTTCGGGCCGGGGTGGCCACGGGCGAGGTTGTGGTGCGCCACGACGCGAATGCAGACGGCCTGCCACGTCTGACAGGCTCGGTCACCACGCTGGCGCAACGCATCCAGTCCCAAGCCGAGGCCGGAACCGTGGTCATCGCCGCCGAGACCCGGGCTTTGTCTCGTGGCCGGTTCGAGACCCGCGCCCTTGGCCCCCGGACGCTGAAGGGCTTTGCCGAAGACGCGCTTTTGTTCGAAGTCACCGGACGCCTTCCCGCCGGGGGCATCGACCAGCCCGAGACCTTCGTCGGGCGCGCCCGCGAAATGGCCAAGCTGATCGCCACCGAAGGCCCGGCGCTGATCGTCGGTCAGGCTGGCGTCGGCAAGACCGCCTTTGTCGGGCATCTGGCCAGCCAGTTCGCCGCGAAATCTGTTTTTCAGGGCGATGCGATTGGTCACGGGTCAAGCTATCTGCCGTTCCGTGACTGGCTTTTGGACCGGATCGGCACACCGAATCCTGATTACACGGCCCTGACCGAGGCCTTCCCGGAACTCGCCACCACCGACCGTCAGGCGTTGGCCCTGATCCTCGGTCTGCCGGAAGGACAGGTCCTGCTGGCTTCGTTGTCGAGCTTCGCGCTCAAGGCCCTGATCGAAAGCTCCATCTGGCGCGCGATCCTTGCCCGCCAGCAACGTGGGCTGCTGCTGTTCGAAGACCTGCACTGGTTCGATATTGCCAGTTTCGGCGTCCTCTCCCACATTTTCGCGGCCCCGGAAGCCGCCCAGTTCCGCATCATCCTGACCAGCCGCGAAGACGCCAAGCTTGGCCGCAACCTGGCCAGTGCAGAGATCCTGACGCTGGCGCTGGAGCCGCTGCCCGACGAGGACGCGCAGGTTCTGCTCGACCGGTTGGCACCCATCGGGCTTCAGGCCGACACGCGCCGCCAGATACTGCAACGGTGTGGGGGCGTGCCGCTTTTTCTGCATCAGCTTGCCCGCCGGGGTGCTGCGGGCGCGGCCGATTTGCCGGCCACGCTTATGGACCTTCTGGGTGAACGGATCGACAGCACCGGCGAGGCCAAGCCGATCCTCCAACGCGCCGCCGCACTTGGCCGCAGCTTTCGCGCCGAGATGCTGCGTGCCCTCGACGCCGACGGTCCCGACCCCCTGCCGCATCTCCGCGCCGCCGCGCGGGCCGGGGTGCTGATGGCCCGTCCGAACAACGGCTGGGAATTCGCCCATGCGCTGCTGGCGCAGGCGGCCTACCAGTCAATGCTGCGCCGCACGCGTGAGGGCCTGCACGCCCGCATCGCCGAAATGCTTCAGACCCGCTTCCCTCAGGTCCTGAGCCGCGAGCCCGGGCTTCTGGCCGACCACCAGCACAAGGCGCGTCAGTACCTGCCCGCGATCCAAAGCTACTTGCAGGCCAGCCAGTGGCTGCTGATGCAAGGCGCTTTCGCCGACGCCGAGTCGATGGCCCGCGCCGCCCTCGGCCTCTGCGCCGAACTGCCGGAAGACCAGCGGCCCGAGCTTGAAATCGCGTCACACACCGCCATCGGTTCCGTCCTGATGCAGGTGCAGGGCTTTACCGCCGAACCGGTACGCAAGGCCTTCGACACCGTCCTCAAGATCTCCAGCGCCCAATCCGTGCTGGGGCCGAAGACCGCGCCTGCGCTGCTTGGGGTCCACACCCATGCGATCATCTCGGCGCAAGAGGCGCATGCCAACCAGCTTTGCGAGTTGATAGAGCGGATGGCGGATGCCGCCGACAACACGCCCGAGGGGGTCGAGCTTCGCCTCGTCGCCCTTGCCGCGCGGAACGGCGCAAGCTTTTATCAGGGCAACTTCACCGATCAGTTCGCCCGCATCGCGGCCATCCGCCCCCTCTACCGGCTTGACCGGCACGCGGGGATGATCGCCCGCTACGGGATGGACATCTTCGCCGCCGCCCAGATGTTTGAAGCCCCGGCACGCGCGATTTGCGGCCAGACCGACAAGGTTGCGGCGCTGGTGGCGGAAACCGACGCGCATCAGGCGGCGCTGTCGATCCCGGTCATGCAACCCTATGCCTTGGTCTGGGGCTCGGTGCCGCTCTTCTACGCCGGGCAGCTTTCCGCGGCGAAGGACAGGCTGCAGCGCGGGATCGAGGTTGCCGTCGCCCAGGGCGCCGTCTTCTGGCAATTCACTGGACGGACCTGGGCTTTCGTGATGGACCCCGACCTTGCCAGAACCGATGAGGGCATCGCCGCCTTCGAACAGCTGATCAATACGCTCCGCGCCATCGGGGCCAATATCGGCGCGCCTTATTTCACCGCAGTCCTTTCGTCACGCCTTGCCGCCGCCGGGCGCCACCATGAGGCCTGGGTCGTCTCCTCCCGCGCCCTTGCCGAAACGCAGGCCGACGGGCTGCAGTGCTGGTACGCCGAGATTCTGCGGCTCCATGCGCAGAACTGCCGGGCAGTGGGCCATCCGGCCGATGCGGAAGCCGCCCTTTTGCAAGCGGCCGCGATGGCGCGCCGCCAGGGGGCGGCGCTTTGGCTGCTGCGGGCGCTTCTCGACCGGAACGACGTTGACGGCTCGGTGCTGGGACTGGACGAGGCACTCACCATGTTCCCAAGCGACGCCGGACTGCCAGAATTGGTTTCGGCAAGGTCCAGACTGGGACAGCCATGACCGTAGCGGCACTCCTCGCGCATGACCTGCCGCTTTTCGAAGGCCTCACGCCTCAGGATTTCGCAAGGATCGAGGTGCCATTTGCCGAACGCCGTCTGCGCCCGTGGGAAATTCTCTTTCAACAGAACGATCAAAGCCGCGATGTGCATTTCCTGCTGTCCGGAACGTTGTTGGCGCTGTTCTGGACGGCGGACGGTCGCGAGATCATCTTCACCCGCTTCCCCATCGGTGCCCATTTTGGCGAGCTTGCGGCCCTTGACGACGGCGACCGCTCGCTTGCCGTCGTCGCCCGCAGCGAGGTCGTCGTGCTGACGATGTCCGCGCAAACGTTCAAGGCCCTTTTCGATCAGGTCCCGATACTGCGCTGGCGGATTACCCAAAGTCTGGTGGCCCGCATCCGCGCGCTGACCGCAAAGAACCTTGAGCTTACGACCTACAGCGTCGAGCAGCGTGTGGCGTCATACCTTCTCGGCCTTGCGGTCGACCGTGACCAGCTTCAGGCCGGGGGCCGGATTGATGATGCCCCGACCCACGCCGAAATTGCCGCCACCATCGGCTCGAACCGCGAAATGGTCAGCCGGGTGATGAGCGGATTATCGAAGAAAGGGGCGATCAAGACCTCGCGCAAACGGATCGAACTGATCGACCCCAAGGTGCTTGCCGCCGAGTTCTAGTACGCGACGGGGTACGGATTTGTGACTTGTCGGGGGCGTGGTCGCCAGATACCCAAATGCTCTTTCGAGACATTTGTTATGCGAGACGATTTATGAAACCTTTCATCAGAGCCGCGACTGCGGCCGACCAATCTGACATCATCGCGCTCGTCCGCGCCGAGCGTTTGAATCCCACGAACCTTGATTGGCGCCGCTTCACGGTCGCGGTCCATGATCAAAAAGTGGTTGGTGCCGTCCAGATCAGGCAGCATCGCGACGGGGCGCTCGAACTTGGCTCGCTCGTGGTCGCCCGCGGGTTTCGCAACCAAGGGATCGCAGCGGCCCTGATCGACAAGGCTTTGGCACCTGTGCCGGATACGGTCTGGATGATCACCCGGCGCGCTCATGCAGATCACTATGCGGCTTGGGATTTCGCACTTGCCGATGTCAAGTCAGCGCCTGGCAGCGTGCGTTTCAACTATCGCATCGGTCGCGCCGCCCGTGTCATTTCCTGGTTGAAGGGGCTGGAGCCGACGAACCTGACCCTGCTGGTCCGCAAAGCGCGAAGTCGGAGTTCCACCCCGCCCAACCCATGACCGGGTCTGCCCCCACACGATTCGTCCCCGCGTGGTTGACGGCCCTCCGTCTCCCCTCGCGTATGGACGGAAGCAAGATGGAAGGAAGACGGAAAGAAGACGATTAACCTGTTCGAAATCCTCCGAATTAACACAGCGTTCCCAATGGGATAGAGACCCTTCCTGCCTCCGGCGGAGACCCTTCGTTCACATCTCATCAACCTTGTCAGATCTCCCCAAAAGTGATCTCGAACCCCGCCCCGCGTTCCGGGTTCAAAAGCCGGATCTCCGCCCCATGCGCGGCCAGAAGGTTCGCGACGATCGTCAGCCCCATCCCCGTCCCGCCCGTCTCGCGGCGCGTGGTGAAGAAGGGCTCGAAGACATGGGCGCGGTTGCCGTCCGAAATCCCGAGCCCGTCGTCAGAGACACCCAGTCGCCCCGGCTCGGCGACAAGCCGAACCTCCTTTGCCCCCGCAGCCCCCGCATTCGACAAAAGCTGTTGCAGCACGATCTTTAGACCTTCCGCAGCAAGCGACAGGTCGACTGCGCCACCCGATACCGACAAACGCAACCCGGGATGCGCCGCCGCAAGGCCCGGCAGCAGATCGTCCAGCCGGCTTTTTCCGTGATGCCCCGGCTCCCGTACCGCTGCAGCGCGGCGAAGCGCCTGCAACTGCCGCTCCATCTGTTCAGCGGCGTCGCGGATCGTCGCCATCAGGCCGCGCGCTTCAGGCGTAAGCCCCTCATCTTCCAGCAATTCGCCCGCCGCCCGTATCGCCGCAAGCGGGGTCTTCATCTCATGCGTCACGTGGTCGGTGAAACTTCGGATTGTCGCCTCGCGCGCCTGCAGCCGCCCGGCCATGGTAAGTACGCTGTCCCCCAGCTCTTGCAATTCCCGGGTGCCATAGTGCGCCAAGGGTTGGGGTCGCGCCATCGGATCGCGCCGCAACTCGCCCGCCCGCCGCGCCAGCGCCGCGACTGGCCTCAGGATCAGCCGCAAAAGCAGGACGCCCAGCACCAGCGTCAGCACAAGGATCACGCCGCCGACGATGGCCGCGCCCGCACGAAAACCGATCACCGGCCCGATGTAGCGCAAGGTCACAAGGCCCACGAACGAAAGCCCCAGCGTGCCGAGAAGCGCCCCGCCCACGACTTGCCAAAGCGAGGGCCGCCATTTCCGCGTCATCCGCGGCATGGCCCCATCCGCAGACCGACGCCGTGCAGCGTCTCGATCGCATCTCCGCAACCCGACCGCTCGAGCTTCTGCCGTAAGTTTCTGAGATGACTGTCTAAAGTCCGGTCCGACACCGGACTGCCCGTCCCCCAGACCACGTCCACCAGCTGCCTCCGCCCGGTCACGCGCTCCGGCATGTGCATCAGCACCTTCAGGATCGCCATTTCCGTCCCCGTCAGCCCCACTTCGGTCTCGCCCACCGTGCAGGCATGCCGTCCCGGGTCCAGGCTCAGCACCCCGTGCCGCAGCACCGCACCGCCATTCCCACCCCGCGCGCGCTTCAGGATCGCCTTGATCCGTGCCACCAGCTCGCGCGGGGAAAACGGCTTGGTCACATAGTCATCCGCCCCAAGTTCAAGCCCGATGATCCGGTCCAGCTCGTCATCCCGTGCGGTCAGAAAGACGATCGGCACCTCGGATTTGGCACGGATGCGGCGGCAGACCTCCAGCCCGTCCACCTCGGGCAGACCCTGGTCCAGCACGATCAGGTCCGGCGCCTCACGCGCGGCTTGCATCAGCGCCACCTGGCCGTCAGCGGCGGTGACGACGACAAAGCCCGCGCGTTCCAGCGCGAGCCCCACCAGCGACCGCAGACGGGGGTCGTCATCCACGACGAGGATCTTCATGGCCTCTCCGAAACCGGCATCGCCTCCAGATAGCGGAGCACCCGCCACTCGCGAAAGCCCCAATCGCGCCAACCGTCGATGCGGGGTCCCTTGGCGCGGCACGCCACGCCGCCGTCTTCAGACGCCACCCGAACATTGCGGTCCAAGGCGGCAATTGCCGCCGCGGCCGTCGGCCCCAACGAGCAGACATAGGTCCCGTCGATCTCCTTCCTCGACAGATTCTCGGTCGCAATGATCGCCGCAAAGTTCACGAATGAGGCCAGATAGAGCACGCCCAGCCCCATGCCCACCATCCGAAGCAGAAGCCACCGGTTCGCCAGATCGCGCCAGACCTGCCAGGCGGTCAGACCCAGACCCGCCGCCACCAGCACCATCCAGATCGCGGCGTAAAGGCGCAGGTAGGTAAGGCCGAACTCTTGCACATAAAGGTCCAGCCGCAGCAAAGCCGAGACGGTCAGCACCATGTTCTGCCCCAACCAAAGCAGCAGCAGCCACCGCAACCGCCGGTCTTCCCGCGCGAAAGGCCGGGCCGCCAACGCGAACCCTCCCGCCAGAAGTGCTGTCACCAGCAGCGGATAAGCCCCCCGATGCGCATACTCGGCGGCCGTCATCCCTTCTGGCAGCGACGCCCGGCCCCAAAGGTATACGGCGTCCAGCAACGTCTGCACCGCAAGGATCGCGTTGAAGAGCACCAGCCCCCGCCGGACCGAGGCCGCGCTTGGCCCCGGAAGCCGCAACGCGGCAATGGCGGTGGGGGCCGACGCGGTACGGGCAGGCGCAATCAACGGCCAGATCATCAGGGCGGCACCCAGCCAGAATACCAGCCGGGTCAGGTCCTTGCCGCCTTGTGGGTCAAAGCTGAGAAGCCTGCTCGCCACCTGATCAAGCACCGGGTTCGCCTGGATCAGGAGGGCTGTCAGGATCAGCGCCCCGCCCAGCGGAAAGGCCCAGGCCTTCAGATGCTGCCGGTGGTTTTGCACCAGATCGCTTTCCGCCAGATCAAGGCCAAGCTGCACCCCGTCCAGCACACCGCGCAGTGGCAACTCTTCCAGCAGCCGCAACCCGCGACGACCCATCGCCCCTTTGCCACCTGTCACCCAGACCAGGCTGGCAAGCAAGCCTGCCCCCAGAAAGGCGATGGACAGGGCTTGAACGTATTCGACCGCGGGCAAGGCGGCGACAAGCAAAAGCAGCGCCGGGCGCAGCCGATCACCCGATGGCGACAGCGCCATCGCCGCGGCCAACACTGCGCCCGCAAACAACGCCAGCGAAAGCCCGAACGCGTGGCCGTAGAACAAGAGGTCCGCCAAAGCCACCAGCGCGACCAGTGCCGCCGCCCGCCCACCGGCCCGGTCGGTTTGCCAGGACAGCCGCCGTTCAGTCGGATCGGCCGGAGCATCCGTCACGCTTGCCAGCCACCACATGTCCACGGCCAGCGCTCTCGGCACCCCGCGGACTTCCCATTCGTTTGCCACTGCTCTGCCCCTTTTCGGCTTTGTTGCCGGACGGGTCTCGCATGTCCCACGTGCAGGCCGCGCGCGCAGACTGTGCAGATTTTGTGCAGAGACGGTTGAAGGGGTGGTCACGCCCTTTCCCTTGTCGAAATATCCCCGCCGGAGGCACCCCCGAGCCGTTTCGCGTCCTTCGCGCGAAACGGCGAGACAAAGAGTCTTCGCGCGGAACGCGCTCCATCCAACAAGCGCCCCAGCCCAAGGTGCGGTTGAAGAAGCGCTACCCCGCCACCTGCACTTCTGTCCCCCAGTCCTCGCATTTGCGCAACAGATCGGCTGGCAGAAGACGGTCGGTAAACAGCGTGGTGACTTCCGAAAGTGAGGCAAGGCGGGCCGGGGCCGACCGGTCAAGCTTGGAATGGTCGCAGACCAGATGGACCCTGCGCGACTGCTGGATGATCGCCTTCGACACCCTGACTTCGGCAAGGTCAAAGTCCAGCAGGTCACCGTCGCGGTCCAGCGCCGACACCCCGATCACCGCATAATCGACCTTGAACTGCTCGAAGAACTGGGTGGTCAACTCGCCCACCAACCCGCCATCAGTCCGCCGCAAGGCTCCGCCGGCCACCACGATCTCGCAGCCGGGATTGGCGACCAGGATGTTGGCCACGTTCATGTTGTTGGTGATGACGGTGATGTTGCGATGGCTCAAAAGTTCACGCGCCACCGCCTCGGTCGTGGTGCCAAGGTTCAGGATCAGGCTGCAATTGTCCGGGATCGCCGCCGCACAGGCCCGCGCGATGGCCGCTTTTGCACCTTCGTTCATCCGGCGCCGCGCCTCGTAGCCGATATTCGCCACGCCGGTGCGCAGTACCGCCCCACCGTGCACCCGGTCCAGATGGCCCGCGTCAGCAAGGTCGGAAAGGTCACGCCGGATCGTCTGCAAGGTCACGTCGAACCGCTGGGCAAGGTCCTCTACCGCCACCCTGCCCTCGGCGCGCGCAAGCTCCAGAATCTCGGTCTGACGGAAGTTCAGGGCCACATCCGGTTCCTTTGCCTTCGAAATCGGCGTTTTGGCTTTCTGCCATGTGGCCACCGTTCTGTCAGCGTTTTTTTCGGTTTCGCAGATGCGCGGCACTTTGCGTTTGCAGAAATTTCCCCGGAAGTCGCGCGGCCAGAGCTCTGGAAATGTTCGGTTTCGAAAAAAGCGCGCAAAAACGAAAGAATCTCGTTGACGAATGCGTTACACTCGGCGCAGTTTCCGCCGCGGGGGAGACAAAGCAGTGACAGACGTGACCGCAGGGGTCGTATCCGACCTCTTCATCATCGGCGGCGGAATCAATGGCTGCGGCATCGCCCGCGACGCCACCGGGCGCGGTCTGACGGTCACCCTGGCCGAGCAAGGCGACCTTGCACAGGGCACCTCTTCGGCCTCGACCAAGCTCTTCCACGGCGGCCTGCGCTACCTTGAGTATTTCGAGTTCCGCCTGGTCCGTGAGGCGCTGGAAGAGCGCGAAACCCTTCTCGTCGCCATGCCCCATATCTCCTGGCCGATGCGCTTCGTATTGCCCCTCTCGCCGCAGATGCGGTTCGAGACCGACACGCCGACCTCCCGCCTTCTGCGCTGGGTGATGCCTTGGGCCAAGGGGCGCCGCCCAGCCTGGCTGATCCGCCTGGGCCTCTTGATGTATGACACGATGGGGGGACGCAAGATCCTGCCCGCCGCGCGGTCGGTGGACCTCACGACTGATCCTGCGGGCAAGCCGCTGAAACCCGACTTCCGTCGCGCCTTCGAGTATTCCGACTGCTGGGTCGAGGATTCGCGACTGGTGGCCCTGAACGCCCGCGACGCCACCCTGCGCGGCGCGAAGATTATGACCCGCACCCGCGTCACCAGCGCCGAACGGCAGCGCGCCCATTGGCTGATCACCACCCAAGGCCCGCACGGGACCGACCACCACAAGGCCCGGGCACTGGTGAATGCCGGTGGACCCTGGGTCGAAGACGTGATCCGCAATGTCGCGCGGATCAATTCCACCGAAGGCGTGCGGCTGGTGCGTGGCAGCCATATCGTGACGAAAAAACTTTTCGACCATGACCGCTGCTACTTCTTCCAGGGGACCGATGGCCGCATCATCTTTGCCATTCCCTATGAACAAGACTTCACCCTGATCGGCACCACCGACAAGGATCACCAGTCTGCGCCGAAAGACGCCCACTGCACGGATGAGGAACGCGACTACCTCCTCGCCTTCGCCAGCCAGTATTTCGCTAAACCCGTCAACAAGGACGATGTGGTCTGGACTTATTCCGGCGTCCGGCCGCTTTACAATGACGGGGCCAAGTCGGCGACGGCGGCGACGCGGGACTATGTGCTCAGCCTAGACCAGACTGGTGCACCGCTTTTGAACGTCTTCGGCGGCAAGATCACCACCTACCGGCGCCTGGCCGAATCGGCGCTGGCGAAGCTGGCCCCCTTCTTCCCCAAGGCAAAGCCCGCCTGGACCGCCCGCGTGGCTCTGCCAGGTGGCGATTTCCCGCATGACGGGGTTGCGGCGCTGACCGCCAAGCTGCGGGCCGCATACCCCTTCCTGACGCCTTACTGGGCCGGCCGGTTGGTCCGCGCCTATGGCACGGATGCGCTTGCCATTCTTGGGCAGATAACAATGCCCGAGGCCCTGGGCGAAGATTTCGGCGCCACCTTGACCGAGGTCGAGGTACGCTGGCTGATGAAAAATGAATATGCGATGACAGCGGAAGATGTAGTCTGGAGACGGTCGAAACTGGGCCTGCGGATGACCGCCGACCAGATCGCCAGACTTGACCGCTTCATGGCGGATACCGTCTCGCGGGCGGTCAGCCCGGCGGCGGAATAGGGGGAACGGATGACGCTGGAACTACAGGGCGTGTCACGGTCGGTGGGGGGCAAAGTGCATATCCACCCGACCGACCTGCGCCTGGAAAACGGGACGATGAACGTCCTTCTCGGGCCAACGCTTGCCGGCAAGACCAGCCTCATGCGCCTGATGGCAGGCCTCGACAAGCCCACGACCGGGCGCATCCTTTGGGAAGGGGCTGACGTCACCGGAGTCCGCGTCCAGGACCGCCGTGTCGCCATGGTCTACCAGCAGTTCATCAACTACCCCGGCATGACCGTCTTTGAAAACATCGCCTCGCCCTTGCGCCTCATGGGCAAATCCCAGGCCGAGATCGACCGCGCCGTGCGCCAGACCGCCGAGATGCTGCGCCTGACCCCGATGCTGACGCGGAAGCCCCTCGAACTGTCCGGCGGCCAGCAGCAGCGCTGCGCCCTCGCCCGCGCGCTGGTCAAAGGCGCGGGCCTTGTCCTTCTGGATGAACCCCTTGCGAACCTCGACTACAAACTGCGCGAGGAGCTTCGGGTCGAGATCCCCCGCATCTTCGAAGCTTCGGGTGCGATCTTCGTCTATGCCACCACCGAACCGGAAGAGGCGCTTCTTCTGGGTGGCAATACCGCCGCTCTTTGGGAAGGCCGCGTCACCCAGTTCGGTCCGACGCCCGCGGTCTACCGCCTTCCGGGCGACGCCACGACTGCGCGGGTCTTTTCCGACCCGCCGATGAACTTCCTGCCGTGCCGCAAGGAAGCATCCCGCCTTACCTTCGGCGAGAGTGCGCATGCTCCGGCCGAAGGGCCGATCGCCGACCTGCCCGATGGCGATTATCTGGCCGGGTTCCGAGCGAACCACATCACCCTGAACCGCCATTCCGGCGATGCGGTCGAGTTCCGTTGCTCGGTCGGCGCGACCGAGATCACCGGGTCCGAGACCTTCGTCCACCTTGCCCATGGCGCAGATCGCTGGGTTGGTCTTATCCATGGCGTCCACCCCTTGACTGCCGGAACCCAAACCTCGGTCTGGATTGATCCGGCGCATGTCTACCTTTTCGACAGCGCAGGCCGCCTTGCCGCCGCTGCTCCTTATGCGAAGGCGGCCTGAATGTCCCGGATCACGCTTTCGAAACTTGCCCACAGCTATCTGGCCAACCCCGCCAGCGATGCCGACTATGCGCTGAAGGAAATGGACCATGTCTGGCAGGACGGCGGGGCCTATGCGCTGCTGGGCGCTTCGGGCTGCGGCAAGACCACGCTGCTGAACATCATTTCGGGCCTCGTTCGGCCATCGCAAGGTCGTGTGCTTTTTGGCGATACGGATGTGACTGACGCCGCGACGACCGAAAGGAACATCGCCCAGGTCTTCCAGTTCCCGGTCGTCTACGACACGATGACCGTGCGCGACAATCTGGCCTTCCCGCTTCGCAACCGGGGCATGGATGCCGCCTACATCGCGCGCCGCATCGACCAGATTGCGAAGATGATCGGGATGGAAGATATCCTGAACCGCAAGGCGCGTGGCCTGACGGCCGATGCCAAGCAGAAGATCAGCCTTGGCCGCGGCATGGTGCGCGAGGACGTGAATGCGATCCTGTTCGACGAACCGCTGACCGTCATCGACCCCCATATGAAATGGGAGCTTCGGACCCAGCTCAAATCGCTGCACCGAGAGTTCGGCCATACGATGATCTACGTCACCCATGACCAGACCGAGGCGCTGACTTTCGCCCAGAAAGTGGTGGTCATGCACGAAGGCCGGGTGGTCCAGATGGGCACGCCGCAAGAGCTGTTTGAAACCCCGGCCCATACCTTCGTCGGCTATTTCATCGGCTCGCCGGGGATGAACCTGCTGGATGCTGAAATCGACGGGTCCGAGGCGCGTCTGGGGGGCGTCTCGGTGCCACTGGGTGCGGCCTATCGACCAACCGCAGGTCGCACCCAGATCGGCATCCGGCCGGAATATGTCATGCTGTCTGACGAGGGTTTGCCCGTCACGGTGAAGCGAGTCGAAGACGTGGGCCGCCACCGCATCGTCCGGGCCGAACTTGCAGGCGCGCCCCTGAACGCGATCCTGCCCGAAGGCATGGCTCTCCCAGGGGCCGATGCGCGGGTCACCTTCGCCCCCGCCAAGATCAACGTCTACGAAAACGACTGGCGCGTCGCGCCGCCAGAAACCGGGCGGGGGACCTGAGCTATGGACAAGACCCAGAACAACAAGGCCTGGTTCCTCGTGCTGCCCGTCCTGGTGCTGGTGGCATTCTCGGCCGTGCTGCCCTTGATGACGGTGGTCAACTACGCCTTCAACGACACGTTCGGACAGAATGAATTCTTCTGGGCCGGCCTCGACTGGTTCGAGGACATGGTCACCTCTGACCGGCTGCATGACGCGCTCGGTCGCCAGATCTTGTTCTCGGTGATCATCCTGGCCATCGAAGTGCCGCTTGGCATCTTCATCGCGCTCAACATGCCGAAATCGGGCTTTTGGTCCAGCCTCGTCCTGATCCTGATGGCCCTGCCGCTTCTGATCCCGTTCAACGTCGTCGGCACCATCTGGCAGATTTTCGGTCGCGTCGACATCGGGCTTCTTGGCCACACGCTTGCGGCCATGGGCATCGACTACAACTACACCAACGATCCCATTGATGCCTGGGTCACCGTCATCGTGATGGATGTCTGGCACTGGACGTCGCTGGTGGCCCTTCTGGCCTACGCGGGCCTGCAGTCGATCCCGCAGGCCTATTATCAGGCTGCCAAGATCGACCAGGCCACCCGCTGGTCGGTCTTTCGCTACATCGAATTGCCGAAGATGAAGGGGGTCCTGCTGATCGCAATCCTCTTGCGCTTCATGGACAGCTTCATGATCTACACCGAGCCTTTCGTCGTCACCGGCGGCGGCCCCGGCAACTCGACCACGTTCCTGTCCATCGACCTTGCCAAGATGGCCACCGGCCAGTTCGACCTTGGCCCTGCTGCGGCCTTCAGCCTGATGTACTTCTGCGTCATCCTGCTGATCTCATGGGTCTTCTACACCGTCATGACCAACCTCGACCGTGAGGAGGGCAAGTGATGCGTATCAAATCCTCCGCCATCGTGATGACGGTCTACCTCTTGTTCCTGCTGATCCCGATCTACTGGCTGATCACCATGAGCCTGAAGACCAATACCGAGATCACCTCGACCTTCTCGCTCTATCCCCATAACCTGACATTCCAGAACTACGTCAAGATCCTGACCGACCCGTCCTGGTATATGGGCTACGTCAATTCGATGATCTACGTCACGATGAACGTGGCGATTTCGATCACCGTGGCGCTGCCCGCCGCCTATGCCTTCAGCCGCTACAGCTTCATGGGCGACAAGCACCTGTTCTTCTGGCTTCTAACCAACCGCATGGCGCCGCCCGCCGTCTTCGCGCTGCCGTTCTTCCAGCTTTATTCCTCGGTCGGGCTTTTCGACACCCACATCGCCATCGCCCTTGCGCACTGCCTCTTCAACGTGCCGCTGGCGGTCTGGATCCTGGAAGGCTTCATGCGCGGCGTGCCGAAAGAGATCGACGAGACCGCATATATCGACGGCTACTCCTTCCCACGGTTCTTCGTGAAGATCTTCATGCCCCTCATTGCCTCCGGCATCGGCGTCGCGGCCTTCTTCTGCTTCATGTTCTCCTGGGTCGAGCTTCTCTTGTCCCGCACCCTCGCCACCGTCAACGCCAAATCCATCGCCGCCACGATGACCCGCACGGTCAGCGCCTCGGGCATGGACTGGGGCGTCCTCGCCGCCGCCGGTGTCCTGACCATCGTGCCGGGGGCGCTCGTGATCTACTTCGTCCGCAACTACATCGCCAAGGGCTTCGCCCTGGGGAGGGTGTGATGACCGCCACCCGCTGGACCACGATCTACGCGGCCCTCGCCGCCCTGATGGCCGCCATCCTTGCGCTCCTCCTCTGGGCCGTCCCGCTTGACGACGGCGCCCGCGACTGGACCGGGCAACTGATCCCCGGCTTCTGGATGGCCTGGACCTTCCCGGTCGCACTTTTCTTCTGGATCATCGCCTGCCTCCTCATCATCATGACGCTGCTGGCGATCCGCTTCCCCGAAACCCCCCGTGTCGGCATCCTGCGCATCGAAACCACGCGCGGCGACCGGCTTTTCATTTCGCTCTTGGGCTCGGCCTTCATCCACTTGGGCTGGCTCTTCTTCCTCGGCACGCCGCTTTGGGGCGCGCTGATCCTCTCCCTTGTCTACGCTGCGGCGGTGTTCCGCTGGGTATAAGGGGGCCTACGACGCCGGATGTCGGGGATTTGCTCCCCGCCACCCGGCCAGACTAAGAAGAATGGACGTCTCACAATCTGGGAGGATTACAAATGAGACTAAGGCAAACCACAACCGCCATGGCGCTTGCGCTGATGGCCCTGGGCGCACCCGCCTGGGCTGACATGGAGGCGGCGAAAGCCTTCCTCGATGCCGAAATCGGAGACATGTCTGTGCTCGACCGCGCCGGACAGGAAGCGGAACTCCAGTGGTTCATCGACGCCGCTGCACCCTATGCAGGCATGGAAATCAAGGTCGTGTCCGAAACCATCGGCACCCATGAATATGAGGCCAAAGTGCTTGCCCCGGCGTTCGAGGCGATCACCGGCATCAAGGTCACCCATGACCTGATCGGCGAAGGCGACGTTGTCGAAAAGCTGCAGACGCAGATGCAGACCGGCGAGAACATCTACGACGCCTATATCAACGACAGCGACCTGATCGGCACCCACTGGCGCTATCAGCAGGCCCGCAACCTGACCGACTGGATGGCAGGCGAAGGCGCTGCGGTCACCAACCCGGGGCTGGACCTGGCCGACTTCATCGGCACGTCCTTCACCACCGGGCCGGACGGCAAGCTTTACCAGCTTCCCGACCAACAGTTCGCGAACCTCTACTGGTTCCGTTACGACTGGTTCAACGACCAGAAGACCAAGGACGACTTCAAGGCCAAGTACGGCTATGACCTCGGCGTTCCGGTCAACTGGTCGGCCTACGAAGACATCGCCGAGTTCTTCACCGGCCGCGACATGTCCTATGCGGGTGGCCCGGCAACCGGCGTCTATGGCAACATGGACTACGGCAAGAAGGACCCTTCGCTTGGCTGGCGCTACACCGACGCGTGGATGTCCATGGCCGGTATGGGCGACGTGGGCGAACCGAACGGCCTGCCGGTCGACGAATGGGGCGTCCGCGTGGACGAGAACTCCCGTCCGGTCGGCTCCTGCGTGACCCGCGGCGGTTCGACCAACGACGCGGCGGCGGTCTATGCCGTGACCAAGGCGATCGAGTGGCTGCAGAAGTACTCGCCACCGGAAGCCCAAGGCATGACCTTCGGTGAAGCTGGCCCGGTTCCTGCTCAGGGTGCGATTGCCCAGCAGATGTTCTGGTACACCGCCTTCACCGCGGCTTCGGTCGTCGAAGGCACCCCGGTGATGAACGAAGACGGCACGCCCAAGTGGCGCATGGCGCCTTCGCCGCACGGGGTTTACTGGCAGGAAGGCCAGAAGATCGGCTACCAGGACGCTGGTTCCTGGACGCTGATGCAGTCGACCCCCGTGGACCGCGCGCAGGCCGCATGGCTTTACGCACAGTTCGTCACATCGAAGACCGTGGACGTGAAGAAGGCCCATGTCGGCCTGACCTTCATCCGCGAAAGCACGATCCAGCACGCGTCCTTCACCGAACGCGCCCCTAAACTCGGCGGCCTGATCGAATTCTACCGCTCGCCCGCTCGCGTTCAGTGGTCGCCCACCGGCACCAACATCCCGGACTATCCGAAGATGGCGCAGCTGTGGTGGCAGAACATCGGCGACGCCATGTCGGGGGATAAAACCCCGCAGGAAGCGCTGGATGCCCTGTGCGAAGAGCAGGAAAAAGTGCTGGAGCGGATCGAGAAGTCCGGCGTTCAGGGCGATATCGGCCCGAAGATGAACGAACCGCAGGACGCTCAGGTCTGGCTTGATGCCCCCGGCGCGCCGGTGGCCAAGCTGGAAAACGAAAAGCCGCAGGGCGAAACCATCGCCTATGACGAGCTGATCAAGTCCTGGCAGTAATCAAAAAGCGGATGGGGCCAACCAATGGCCCCATCCTCGCTGGGAAGCTACGATCACGCATTTCCACGATATGGAAATGGCCGTATCATCTGCAGGTTCATTTCATCGAGGTGTCTGCCATGGCTGACCGCTACTATCCGTTGTTTGACACTGCACGCTCTCTTCTGGACGAAGCTGATGCGCTGCTCACGGATGCGAGACGGATCGCAGGAATCGCCGACCGGCTGCAAGACCCGGTGATGGGAAACGAACTGAAGAACGAAGTGCGCAGTCTTATTAGCCGGGCGAAGGAGATTTCCGAACTCGCTCGCTCTCTTCCCAGTGAAAGCCTGCACAGATCGAAGTAGGGGAATGTTCTCGCCATGCCAGACGATCCTTCGCCACCTGCCGTGGTACCGTCCGTCGACCTTTCCTCAGTGTTCGAAGATGCCGAGCGAAAGGTCAGTTCCTCGCGCTCTCAGGTCGAGACCGAGGCAACTCGCGCCGCCGCCGACAATACCCGCCGGATGAGCCGCGACCGCAGTTGGATCGCCACCACGATCATCGTAACCTACGGCCTCGCGATCCTGGGGATCATCCTTTACGTGATGTTTTCGGTCCCGGCCTGCACCGAGGATCTCGTGGTCTGCCAGGCCGCGTCGGCCGCATGGGACAAGCAGGCGGGCATGCTCTCAGACCTGATCGTGACGGCGGTGCTGCCGGTCGTCACCCTGATGTTGGGCTTCTATTTCGGCACCGAAAACGTCCGCAACAGCGCGCAGGGGTAGTTGGAGTGACCTCTGCGCCGCATGCGCCCGGATCTATTCGAAGATGTTGGCAAGAGTCTTCGAAGGGTCCCGCCTTGGCACCGGGTACCTGCCGCGAAATGCCTTGCGGGCATCGAAATCATGCGCCGCAGCGTGGCCAGAACCGACCACACAGATGCTTGCCGAACCGTCGCGCCGAATAAAAGGATCATCCCATGACCTCTGCCACCATGCCCCCGCTGAACGCCAGAACTGTCGGACTGATGTTCGTCGCTGGCTTCGTTGCCACCATCGCTTTTGACTTCTGGGGCCAGATTGTCAGCCCGGCCATGGGCTTTGCGAACCTCTCGCCACATGGTCTGGCGAAAAGCCTGTTGGCGAAACTGGGCCTGCCTTCCGGCGATTTCGCGGGCTATTTCATGCATTTCTATCTGGTCGGTCTCATCGGCTATCCGGTCGGCTGGCTGTTCATCTTCGCCCCGATTTGGGGTCGCATCTTTGGGGCCACGCATTGGTTCATTCCCTCGGCGATCTACGGCTTCGGCATCTTCCTTTTCGCCATTGGCGGCATCACCGCCATTGCCGGTTTGCCCTTCTTCCTTGGCTTCACGGGCATCACCTGGGTCGCGATGGTGGGCCACACGCTTTACGGCATCGTCCTGGTCGCGACCTTGCAGGTCATTGACCGGGACTAGTGCGAAAAGGCTGGTGGGATGGGACCGCGTTCTGTCGATGGGCCGCTACCCCACCCGGATTCGGGCTGGATCGCAGAGGTTAAGGATTCCTGAATGCCCGCAGTTAACCTATTGGAATCGTTATACACTCCCGCTTTGTCCACCGTGGACACCCAATCGGCAGGCCCGCACCCATGACCCACATCCTTGCCATCGACCAAGGCACCACCTCCTCCCGCGCGATCCTCTTTGATAGGGGCCTCCGCCCGGTCGCCTCGGCCCAGGAAGAGTTTCCGCAAGCGTACCCCCGCCCCGGCTGGGTGGAACACGACCCCGCTGATCTGTGGTCAACCGTTGCCGGCACCGCAAGGGCCGCGATCGAGAAGGCCGGGATCACCGCCAGCGACATCGCCGCGATCGGCATCACCAACCAGCGCGAGACGACGCTGATCTGGGACCGCAAGACCGGCCACCCGATCCACCCCGCCATCGTCTGGCAGGACCGGCGGACCGCTGACACCTGCGCCGCCCTCAAGGCCGCCGGGCACGAGCCGATGATCACCGCCCGCACCGGCCTTCTCCTTGATCCCTACTTCTCCGGCACCAAGGTCAAGTGGTTGCTTGATCACGTCGAAGGTGCCCGCGACCGCGCCGCAAGGGGAGAGCTTGCCTTCGGAACGGTCGACACCTGGCTGATCTGGAACCTTACGGGGGGCCGCGTCCATGCCACCGACGCCACCAATGCCTCCCGTACCCTGCTTTACAACATCGCCAAGGGCGAGTGGGACGCCGACATCTGCCTTCTCCTCGATGTGCCGCTCTCCCTCCTGCCGGAAGTCCGCGACTGCGCCGCACCCTTCGGGGTGACCCGCCCCGACCTTTTCGGCCGCGAGATCCCGATCCTCGGCGTCGCAGGCGACCAGCAGGCCGCGACGGTGGGGCAGGCCTGTTTTGCCCCCGGCATGATGAAATCGACCTACGGGACCGGCTGCTTCGCCCTTCTGAACACTGGCAAGGACATGGTCCCGTCGAAGAACCGCCTTCTGACGACCATCGCCTACCAGCTGAACGGAAAACCGACCTACGCCCTTGAAGGTTCGATCTTCATCGCAGGCGCCGTGGTCCAATGGCTGCGGGATGGCCTCAAGATCATCCGCGAGGCCAAGGAAACGCAGCCCTTGGCGGAACAAGCCGAGGAAGCCCAGGGCGTGATTCTGGTCCCAGCTTTCACCGGCCTCGGCGCGCCCTACTGGCGTCCTGATTGTCGGGGCGCCGTTTATGGCCTGGCCCGAAACTCGGGCCCGGCAGAGTTCGCCCGGGCTGCCTTGGAAAGCGTGGGCTACCAGACCCGCGACCTTCTGGAGGCGATGCGGGCGGACTGGGGCGCGGCGGCGGATGGCGTGCTGCGGGTCGACGGCGGCATGACCGCCAGCGACTGGACGATGCAGTTCCTCTCCGACATCCTCGGTGCCCCGGTGGACCGGCCGAAGGTCACCGAGACGACGGCCCTGGGGGCTGCCTACCTTGCCGCGATGCAGGCGGGCGTTGCGGGCGGGCCGGAGGAATTTGCCAAAGGCTGGGCGCTCGACCGCCGCTTCACACCGCAGATGGACGCCGCCACCCGTGACGCGAAATACGCCCGCTGGGGCAAGGCAGTCGCTGCGACGATGTCCGTATGACCCCTTTCGCCATCACCTCGCCGCCCCGCATCCTGTTCGGGCGGGGCGAGGCGACGAAGGCCCAGGGCCTGATCCGAGCCTTTGGACCGCGAGGGATTGTCGTGCACGGCGCGAACCCGTCGCGGGCCGCGTGGCTGGTCGACGCGCTGGGGGCGGGCACACTGGCACTGGCTTGTGCGGGTGAACCGACATTCGCCGATCTCATCGCCGCGCTTGAGACCGCACGGGGCCACCGACCGGACTGGGTGGCCTCGCTCGGAGGCGGCGCTGCGCTTGATATGGGCAAAGCCCTTGCCGCCCTGATCCCGGCACCTGATGGCCCGATGGAGCATCTCGAGATGGTGGGCAAAGGGCGGTCATTGACCACACCGCCCCTGCCGTTCATCGCGATCCCGACCACCGCCGGAACCGGGGCAGAGGTTACCAAAAACGCGGTCATCGGTCTGCCGGACCTGGGCCGCAAGGTCAGCCTGCGGGACGACCGAATGGTCGCAAGGGTCGCAATCGTCGACCCAGCCCTGACGGATCATTGCCCGCGCGGCGTGACACTTGCCTCGGGCCTTGATGCAATCACGCAGGTGATCGAGCCCTACGTCTCGGTCAAGGCCACGCCTTACACGGATGGACTGACCCGCCCGGCAATCGGGATTGGCCTCAGGGCGCTGAAACGGTTGATGGCGGACGAAGACCCGGTAGCACGGGACCATATGAGCTGGGTCAGCCTTTGTGGCGGGTTGGCGCTGGCCAATGCGGGGCTTGGCGCGGTGCATGGGTTGGCTGGCGTGATCGGCGGCATGACTGGGGCTGCACATGGCGCTGTTTGCGGTGCGCTCCTCGGTCCAGTGTTGGCCATCAACCGGGCGGCGGCAGAGGGACCGGCGGAAGGACGGCTGAACGATGTCTGCGCAATCCTGGCCGACGAACTTGGCTCGACCGCAGCCGATGCACCTCAGGCGTTGCAGGATTGGGCGCGCCAAGCCGGGCTGCCTGGGTTGGCCGCGCTGGGTGTGACCCCGGCAATGCAGGCAGAGATTGTCGCCGCATCGCTTGTGACCTCGTCGATGAAGGGCAACCCGGTAATGCTGAGCGAAGCTGCGTTGCGGCGTGTGCTGGAGAAGGCCTAGGCCAGTTGACCCGGATCAAGGCGCGAACCCGCGCGGATTGCTAGACGTGCGACTCGGAAAGCAAGTTCTGAGGTGACCAAGATGCGCCTGATGATGGTTCTCTATTCGATGATTGCAACGGCCATGGCCGGGTCCGGCGTGGTGATCGTTCTGACGATGGGCTATGGCACGCTGTGGCCGATTGTCGGAGCGGCAGTTGTCGGTGCTGCCCTTGCCGTACCGGTCAGTTGGTTGATCGCGCGGGAAATCAGCTAGTCCTCAGGCCTCGAGAAAGACGCGGACGGTTTCTTCGAACTCGCGTGGCTTTTCTGCATGTAGCCAATGGCCTGCCTCGGGGATCTTCGCAAAGCGCGCCTTGGGGAAGTGAGCCCGGATTGCCTCGCGGTGTACGGGCAGGACATAGGTCGACAGTGCCCCGGTCAGGAACAGGGTCGGATGGTCAAAGGTGCCTTGCGTGCCCGGCCAGCCGACGATCTTCGGCATTTCAGCCTCGAGCACCGCAAGGTTCAGCCGCCAGCGTGGCGGGCGCGCGCGCAGGTCCAGGGACTGCAGGAAAAAAGCGCGGAGGGCGGAGTCTTCGATATGCTCGGCCAGAGCTGCATCCGCCTCGGCCCGGGTGGTGACGCGGAAAAGGTCAAGCGATGCCATGGCGCGGGCGTTGCGGGTCTGGTCATGGTTGTAGCCGATGGGGGCAATGTCGGCGACGATGACCCTGCGAAGCAGTTCCGGCCGGGTCAACGCCAACTGCATCGAAGCCTTGCCACCCATCGAATGACCAAGAAGGTCGACGGGCGCGCCCAGGGTTTCGATCACTTCGGCCAGATCGTCGGCCATGTCGGGGTATGTCTGGGTGTCGGCTCGCGGGCTATCGCCATGGTTCCGCATATCGACAGCGACCACGTCGCGCCGGTCCGCAAGGCGGCGAGAGATGACGCCCCAGTTCCGAGCGGAGCCGTAAAGGCCGTGGGCAATAACCAGGGTCGGCGCGTCGGCTTTGGCGGTTGCGGGATGGCGGGTCATGGCTAGCATGAGTTTTCCATAGCGTTTTCGAGAGCTTCAGGCCAGAGCGGTTGATCATCCGGGCAATCGTCACTAGGTTCGACTGCGGGCTTCGGAGGGTGGTTTCATGAGTGCGGTGACGATCCAGCAGATGGCGGATCGGGTGGCTCAGCTTCTTGAAGAGAGGCTGGGGGTGAGCGGTCGCGACCTGTCGGCAAAGCTGACACGCGCCGGGCGCGACCTGCCAAGGAAGGTGCGCGACGGCGGAAAACTCTTGGTTTCAGCTTCGCAGAGGGCGCAGAATCCGAAGCTTCTGGGTCAGATCGACATGGGCGAGGTCACGGATGCCTATGACGTTTGTGTAAGACATCTGGCGGCGATAGATCCGGTCGTCCGGCGGCGCAATATCTTCGCGGGCATGATAGGCTCGGTCGGGTTTGGCGTGCTTGTCCTTGCCATTGGAATCATGGTGCTGCTGGCGTGGCGGGGTTACCTCTGAGATCAAGCGCCGCGGGTGACAACGCGCCGCGGCTGACCACGGTGACCGTCACAAAGGCCACGTAAAGCAGTAGATACCAGGAACCAAGCTTTGCCAGGCTGACGCTCTGGCCGGGAAGCTGACCGGAATACATCCAGGTGCCGGTCGCAGTGCCGACGTTTTCGGCGATCCACAAAGCGACGGCGGCAAGACAGGCGGCAACCGGCAGCGGCATCCACCAGTGGCGATCATGGATGCGGAACCAGATCTTCGTGCGGGCATAAAGCACGACGGTTGCTGCGAAAAGCACGATCCGGATGTCCGGCAGGAAGTGGTGGGCGAAGAAGTTGGCATAGATCGCCACCGCCAGCAGGAATGTTGCTCCGACGCGCGGATAGGGGGCAAAGCGCATGTCGAAGATGCGGATCACGCGGGCTATATAGCTGCCGACGGATGCGTACATGAAACCCGAGAAAAGCGGCACGCCCATGAGCATGAAGAGGCCCGGTTCGGGGTAAGCCCATGATCCGGCGTGGACTTTGAACCACTCCATCGCTGTGCCGGTGAGGTGGAAGAGAAGGATGACGCGGGCTTCCTCCCAGGTTTCGAGTTTGGTCCAGAGAAAGAGCGCCTGTGTGGCGATGGCGAAGACAAAGAGCGCGTCATATCGATGAATCGGCCAGTCGGGTTGCCAGAACAGCTTGGTGGCAATGATCGCCATCAGAAGCAGGCCACCGAACAGGCAGGCCCAGCCTTGCTTCAGGACGAAAAGCACGAATTCGGCAATGCCGAACGGAAGCCGGGCGCGCGCCCAGTCGCCCATGCGGTGTTCAAGGCTGCGGGTGGGTTGCGGGTCTGGGGTCAACAAAGGGTCGGGCTCAGGATCGGACGCTCGCGGCGCGGGGGTGGCAGCCGTGTCAGATGCGCCCGCGCGGCACCATGGGCGTCGTGGATCGCGTGGGCGATAACACCGGGGGCGCGGGCGTCGCCGATGCGGACGAGGCTTCGCAGCCCCGCGTCCCAAAGTCCGTCCTGCGGTTCGCGAGACGTCACCGGGATGAAGCTGGAGCAGGGGATTTCGCCTGTCCGGCCGGTATGGACACAGGTCAGCCGGGCGGTTTCGGGACCAAGCGTCGAGACGTACTGGCCGGTCCGGATCGTCACGCCACGCTCGATCGGCCGGGCTTGCAGGCGGGATTGCTCGGCGGTGAAGTAGGCCCAACTCGCCACCGTTCCGGCGGGTGTGACATACTTGATTTCAAAGCCTTCCGAGGCGAGAAGGTCGGCCAGGCCCGCAGCTATGTGATAGCCCTCGTTGTCGAACACTACCACTGGACCCTGAGGTGGTCGGGCACCGTCCAGGACCTGATCGGGGGTAAGCGTGCGGGGAGAGGTATAGCTTGCTTCGCCCCCAGGAAGGCTACGGCCCCGACCGTCGGCCCGCCAGAGGCTGCCGGTGGCGATCATCACATGCGAAAGACCGGTTTCGCGGATGTCGTCGGGGGTCATCTTGCTGCCGGGATACAGCGTGACTTGCGGCAGTTTTGCCAGTAGGGAAAGCCGCCAGTCGATCACGCGGCCCCATTCGGACAGGCCGGGCAGCCGGGCCTCGCGGGTGACCCGGCCGCCGGGTTCGCCTGCTTCGGCCAGGACCACGGAAGCACCTCGTTTGCCAAGGGTGACCGCCGCCTCCAACCCTGCGGGGTCAGCCTGGCCGATGATCGGGGGGACGTGTTCCGGTTGCCAGCCTTGCCGCCATTCCTCGCCCATTGTCGGATTCTGGGTGCAGCGGATCGGTGCGGCAAGCCGGTGGTGGGCGTAGCAGATGTTGCAGCCGATGCATTCGCGGGTATCCTCTGTCCTGCCATCGCGGATCTTGGCCGGCAGGAAGGGATCGGCGATGGAAGGCTTTGCAGCACCAATGAAATCCAGGATGCCGCGGCGGAGTTGGGACAGCATCGTCTCGGGGCTGGTGAAGCGGCCAACCGAGACGACGGGCTTGGCCGCGGCGGTGCGGACATGGGCGACATGGGCTTCCAGTGCGGCTTCCTTGACGAGGCGTGAGGGGCCCATTTCGGTGTCATAATCGGGGATCGTGACGTCGAAGACATCGACCAGGGGGGCGATGCGGCCAAGGAAGTCGTTGCGGGCTGCTATGCCGCTGCCGTCGGGGTCGGTGACCTCGATCGGGATCGCGATGGCCGCGCGGTCGTCAACCGCATCGCGGGTATCGTCCAGAATTTCCGGCACAATCCTGGTGCGGTTATCGAAGCTTCCGCCATAGTTGTCGGTCCGGCGGTTCAGGGCCGGGGCCAGAAACTGGGCCAGAAGATAGCTGTGGGCGGCATAGACATAGACCAAGTCGAACCCCGCCGCCCTTGCCCGCAAGGCGGCGGCGCGGTGCCAGTCGCGCAAGGTGCGAATGTCCTGACGGTCCATGCGCTGGTCCTGCCATGGACCCTTTTCGGCGAGCCAGCTTTCAGGACCAACACCGATGGCGCGGCTGAGGGCATTGGTGCTGCCGCCGCCATGCCAAAGCTCGACCCCCGCCAATACGCCATGGGCATGAACCGCCTCGGCCATCGCGGCCATGTTGGCGGGGTGCTGGCTGCCCATGCCGGTGCAATGGGGGACCTGCCAGAAGCGGTTAGGGGCAGTGACCGGGCCGATCTTCAGCGGCTGGAACAGCGGGTCGAAGCGGGGGTCACGCATGGCGGCTCCAAGTGGCGAGACTGATCTGACGGTCAGTCGCGGAGGAGGTCAAGGTGGGGAGATGCTGCCCGTGGCTCGGGGGTGTGTGCGGTGGGGTTAAGGGAGAGTGAAGAGGGGTTCTGGAGGGACAGAGGTGTGGCGGCTGCAATGGCCTCCAAGTGCTTGGGAACGCGGTGTTAATCTTGAACATTTCGAACAGGTTAACGATCTTCTTTTTATCTTCCTTGCGTCTTCCTTCCGTCTCTACGACAGGAAGACCGGAGGGCAGTTAACTATCTGGTGCGAATCGGAGCATCGGCGAGCCCCCCAACCCCTCCCCACGCGGGGGAGGGGAGGCTTTGAAACGGCCTTGGCTCCTGACAGTCCCCGACCGTTCACCGCGGCGGGATATTTGAAGTGAGGAGTGTCGGGGCAAGCCCCGACCTACACTCGGGTCAGGAACTGCGCTGGCACGCTGTCGGTCAGCCAGACGCCGTTCTCGGAGCGGTAGAAGTCATGGCCCGTCGCAGCCATTTCTGTCGCAGCGACGGCAAGGATCACCGGAGCGCCGCGCCGAGAACCGACCTTTTGCGCAGTTTCCACCCTAGCCGACAGGTGGACGTGGTGACGGTCACCCTTGACCAGGCCCTGGGCGAGGATTGAGGCAAGAAACTTCTCGACGGTGCCGTGGTAGAGCACTTCGGGCGGCGTAACCGGGGCAAGGGCCAGATCGACCGTGACGCTATGGCCCTGATTGGCGCGGATCATCTTGCCATCAGATGTGAGGGCAAAGCGCTGCTTGTCATTGTTGCGAACCAGCTTTTCGACCCCATGACGATCAAGAGAAAAGGGGAGGGCCGCAAGGAGCGTATCGACCGCAACCCAACCTTGGTCATCGAGGACGATGCCAATCTTTCCCGGATCGTGCCGGAGGACCAAACTGAGAAAACGGCTCTTTTCGGTATCACTTTTCATCATGGCGCAGGCCTGCCACAGGGGGCAGGCTCGCGTCAAGTTTGGATCAAAGCCCCGGATAGATCGGGAACTTTTCGCACAGCGCCTCGACCTCCGCTTTCACCTTGGCTTCGACCGCGTGGTTGCCATCCTCGCCATTGGCCGCCAGCCCGTCGACCACTTCGACGATCCAGTCGGCGATCTGGCGGAACTCGGTTTCGGCAAAGCCTCGGGTGGTGCCAGCCGGGGTGCCGAGGCGGACGCCGCTGGTGATCGTGGGCTTTTCGGTGTCGAAGGGGATGCCGTTCTTGTTGCAGGTGATATTGGCGCGGCCCAGGGCCTTTTCGGTTGCGTTGCCCTTCACGCCTTTTGGCCGCAGGTCGACCAGCATCAGATGCGTGTCGGTGCCGCCAGTGACGATGTCGAGCCCGCCCTTCATCAGCTGGTCGGCAAGGGCCTGGGCGTTTTTCACCACTTGCTTTTGGTAGTCGATAAAGCCGGGCTGCAGCGCCTCACCGAAGGCCACGGCTTTGGCGGCGATGACATGCATCAGGGGCCCGCCTTGAATGCCGGGGAAAATGGCCGAGTTGACCTTTTTGGCGATGTCCTCGTCATTCGTGAGGATCATGCCGCCACGGGGCCCGCGCAGGGTTTTGTGGGTCGTCGTCGTCGCGACATGGGCATGCGGGAAGGGCGAGGGGTAGATGCCCGCAGCCACAAGGCCCGCGAAATGGGCCATGTCGACGAGGAGGTAGGCGCCCACGCTGTCGGCAATCGCTCGCATGCGGGCGAAGTCGATGATCCGGGGAATGGCCGAACCGCCCGCGATGATCAGCTTCGGCTTGTGTTCGGTCGCAAGCTCGGCCAATTGGTCGTAGTTCAGCGTCATATCCTGCTGGCGCACACCGTATTGGATGGCGTGGAACCATTTGCCGGACTGGTTCGGGGCCGCACCGTGGGTAAGGTGGCCACCGGCATCAAGGGACATGCCAAGGATGGTGTCGCCCGGCTTGATCAGCGCCTGAAAGACGCCCTGGTTCGCCTGGGAGCCGGAGTTCGGTTGGACGTTCGCGAAGCTGCAGCCGAAGAGCTTGCAGGCGCGTTCGATCGCCAGGTTCTCGGCGATGTCGACATACTGGCAGCCGCCATAGTAGCGCTTGCCCGGATAGCCCTCGGCGTATTTGTTGGTCATCACCGAACCCTGCGCCTCCATCACGGCGCGCGAGACGATGTTTTCGGAGGCGATCAGCTCGATCTCATGCCGCTGGCGGCCAAGCTCTTGGGTGATGGCACCGAAAAGCTCGGGGTCGCGCGAGGACAGGGGTTCGGTGAAAAAGCCGGTGTCGCGGTGAGATGCGTTCATCGATCTGTCCTCTCGGCGGTGAATGTGACGGGCAATTTAGACCACGCATTCACGGCGGGAAAGACTTGAAAGCGACCGCTTCCGTGATGAGTGCGAAATAATCTTGCCCGACGGAAACTGTAGAGGCGGATCAGAAACGAAGGAGGCAGGGGTTGAGTTCGGGGCGCGTCCCGGACAAGACTTGACGCGGGGCCGGATTGGTCGGGAGTGACAGGCGTGCGCATCAGGTTCACGGCCAGCAAGGCACCGGCAGCGGTCAAGGCGTTTGCGGCGCTGACAGAGCGCTATGGTCAGTCCGATGCGCGGACGGCCGAGGTGGTGGTGGCCTTGGGCGGTGACGGGTTCATGCTGCAGACGCTGCATGCCACCAAGGGGCGTGACCTGCCGGTTTATGGAATGAACTGCGGCACCATCGGCTTTCTGATGAACGTCTATGCAGTCGAGGACTTGCCGCAGCGGCTGAAAGTCGCGGAAGAGGCGGTGATCAATCCGCTGGTGATGCAGGCGGTGAACACGAAAGGTAAGGCGAGCGAGGCCTTGGCGATCAACGAGGTCTCATTGCTGCGGCAGGGGCCGCAGGCGGTCAAGCTGCGGATCAGCATCGATGGGCGCGAGCGGCTGGCCGAACTGGTCTGCGACGGGGCGCTGGTGGCGACGCCTGCGGGATCGACGGCCTACAACTATTCGGCGCATGGGCCAATCCTGCCCATCGGGTCGGACGTGCTGGCCCTGACTGCGATGGCGGCGTTCCGCCCGCGCCGGTGGCGGGGGGCTTTGCTGCCAAGGACCGCGCTGGTCCGGTTCGACGTGCTGGAGCCCGAAAAGCGCCCGGTGATGGCGGATGCGGACAGCCGGTCATCGGTTCGGGATGTGGCAAGCGTCGAGGTCCGGTCAGAGCCTTCGGTCAGCCACCGGCTTTTGTTCGACCCCGGTCATGGGTTGGAAGAACGGCTGATCGGTGAGCAGTTCGTCTAGCTCGCCTTGGCGCCCCATGCCTCGATCTTTCGGTATAGCGTCGAGGGCGAGACGTCGAGCACCCGCGCGGTTTTGGGGATCGAGCCGCCGTATTGGGCCATGGTTGCCTCGATCAGCCGCCGTTCGGCCTCGGCCAAGGTCAGACCGACAAGGTTTTCGGATGTCATGACATCAGGAGCCGTGGTCGGCGCTGCAATAACCTGAGCGGGACGTTCTTCCTCGGCCAGGCCCGGGGGCAGCATTTCGGGTGTCACCCACCCGCCAGGGTTCAACACCACCACATTACGGATCACGTTCAATAGCTGGCGGACGTTGCCTGGCCAGGGCAGGGCTGGCAGCAAGTTGCGGACTTGCGGGTTGAGGCCGTGGAACACACGTCCTTCTTCCTGCGCGAAGCGAGCAAGTGCTGCCTCGGCGATCTCGATCACATCCTGGGCGCGATCACGCAAAGGTGGCATGTGGATGGGGACGACGTAGAGCCGGTAGTAGAGGTCCTCACGGAAATGGCCGCGACGGACGGCATCAAGCGGGTCGCGGTTTGTGGCGCAGACGATCCGGACGTTCACCTTGCGCGGACGGGTGGCACCGACAGGCTGGACGGTCGAGGTCTGCAGGAAGCGCAGGAGTTTGGTTTGCAGGGCCGGGGCCATCTCGCAGATCTCGTCAAGGAACAGCGTGCCTCCATCGGCTGCGGCTGCTGCCCCCGGCTTGTCGGAAATGGCACCGGTGAAGCTGCCCTTCATATGGCCGAAAACCTCACTTTCCAGAAGGTCTTGCGGGATCGCGCCGCAGTTCAACGCGATGAAGGGGCCGGAAGCGCGGGCCGAATTTGCGTGAACGGCAAGCGCGCAAAGCTCCTTGCCGGTGCCGCTTTCCCCGGTGATGAAGACGGTGGCCATCGAGCGCGCCACCGAAGCGATCGTCGAATGAATGCGCTTCATCGGTTCAGACGAGCCGATGAAGCCCGAGCCTTCCATGACAGCGCCGGGGTCGCGTTGCAGGACTGCGGTTGGCGCAGTGGCCGGTACCTTCAGTTCGCGCAGGTTCGTCTCGGCCAGAGCATTCTGGACGGTTGACAGGAACCGGCCTTCATCGAACGGCTTGACGAGAAAATCATGTGCACCTGCGCGCATCGCCTCGACCGCGCGGTTGACCGAGCCGTTGGCGGTGATCGCTATGACGCGGGTTTCAGACTGGAGGGACTGAATCTCCCGCATGACCTCCAGACCGTCACGATCGGGCAGGATGAGGTCCAGAAGGACAACCATTGGCCGATGCGTGCGAAACTGTGCCAGGCCTTCCTCGGCATTGCCTGCGACGACGACCCGGTGCCCGGCCGTTGCAAGGATCGATCGGTAGACCATCTGCAGGGAAAGCGTGTCTTCGATCAGCAGAACCGAGGGTCGGGAGATGGATGTCGCGGACTTCATCAGGCGGCTCCGTCCGGAAGCTTGTTGGCGCGAACCAAGGCGATCAAAGCAAGGAGCTCAGCGTTGATGGCGGGCATCAATGCCGGAAGCGCCTCTTGGTCCTGGCGATGGGCGGTGGCGTTTAGGCTCTCGGCCATTCCTTGCAATGAGTAGGCTCCAACCGAACCCGAAAGCGAGATCAGGACATGGCTGCCTTCCCTTAGCCGCTTCCAGTCGGCGGTGGTGGACCCGATGTCCAGCGTTTCCTGTGTGGCGGTCAGGTCTTCGACCAGACGCTGCAAAAGCTCACGGGCAAGCTCGGGACCGGTCAGGTCCAAAAGATGGCCCAAGCGCGAGGGGTCAAAGTCGCGCAAACCGCGTGCGTCCGGTGTGCGGGGTCGAGACAGCCGGGCGACAGCGTCTTCGATCAGCTCAAGGTCGGCGCGCTGGTCGGGCGTATCGAGATACGGCCTCGCGGCAGCGGCCGCGCGCTGAAGGTCCGCAAGTGCCGCGTCGCGAAGGTCAGAGGCAATCCGATCCGAGCGGTTCATTGCGGCATTGAGTGAGCGCAGATGGGCGATATTTGCATAATGCAAATATTGCCGCAGGACCGGTCGGGTGTCCAGTGGTGTGGAAAGTCATTCGGGCAGGAACCGCAGGATTTCTGTCAGGACCAGGTCAGGTTCTTCGTGATGAATATAATGACGGGACGATTTGACCTGGACCAAACGTCCTTGCGGCAAAGCATTGACGAAAGCGACGTGTAGGTCTTGCCAAAGGGCCTGAAAGGCCTTGCCTGCCCCACGCGGCGGCTTGCCGGCCGAGAGCAGGGTCACGGGCACCGAAGGCACGCTTAGCGCCCAGTCCACGGCGTCTGGCAGGGCATCAATCCCGTCCATCAACGCCACTTGCCCTTTCGGCAGGGCAAGCCGCATCACTTTTGGCAGCCTGCAAAGGTCAAGGCCTGCCGCCTCGCAGCGCGCGGAAAAGCCGGGCAAGCGCGGATCGACGAGCACCACGCCAGCGGTCTCGCGCGGGAAGGCAATTGCAAAGGCCAGCGCCTCGGGGCCGCCAAGCGAATGGCCGACCAGCACAAAAGGTGCAGTCTTGCCAGTGGCGATCAGACGATCATGCAATTCTCGTGCCGCGCTGTCGGGACTGCGGCCGTCTTCGTCGCCCGGCAAGGCGTTGGGCATCACCTCTGAGTGGACATCGATGCCCTCAGGCAGGCGGCGGACGATGGCTGCGAAACTGCCTTTGCCATCGCCAAGTCCGGGCAGGAAGACCACGGTTTCGGCCCGGGCAGACATCGCCAGCAGCAACGCAGCAAGAAGCGCAAATCTACCCATAATGCGCCACGGGGGTGCCTGCGATGGCGGACATGTTCAAAAGTCCGCGCGCCGTGATTGCCGGGGTCACGACATGCGCCTTGTTGCCCATGCCCATCAGGATCGGCCCGACCTCAAGGCCCCCGGCCTTGACCTTAAGGATGTTGCGGACCCCTGAGGCGACCTCGGAGGAGGCGAAGACCAGGACGTTCGCAGCGCCTTCGTAGCGTGAGCCGGGCAGCAGGCGGTCACGGATCGACTGGTCGAGGGCCGCGTCGATGTTCATCTCGCCCTCATAGGCAAAATCGGGCTCGCGGGCGTCGAGAAGCTCTAGCGCGTCCCGCATCCGGCGCGCGCTGGCAGTGTCCATGTTGCCGAACTGCGACTGGGTGCAAAGAGCGATCTTCGGCGTCGGGCCAAAGCGGCGCACATGTCGGGCAGCCCCGATCACGGTTTCCATGATCTGCTGCGGCGTGGGCTCGGGATGGACATGGGTGTCGGCAATGAAGAGCGGTCCGTCTTCCAGAATCATCAGGGACAGCGCCGCGACAGGATGCAGCCCACCCCGCGCAAGGATCTGGCGGACATAGCCAAGGTGCCAGTTGAACTGGCCAAAGGTGCCGCAGATCATGCTATCAGCCTCATCGCGGTGGACCATGATCGCGGCGATGGCGGTGGTGTTCGTGCGCATGACCGCGCGGGCGATATCGGGGGTGACGCCGCGTCGGGCCATCAACTCGTGGTAGGTCCCCCAATAGTCGCGATAGCGGTGGTCGTTTTCTGGGTTCACCAGATGGAAGTCGCGGCCGGGGCGGATGGGCAGGCCGGACCTTTCGCAGCGTGCTTCGACGACATCGGGGCGGCCGATCAGGATCGGCACGTCCGTTGTTTCTTCCAGCATCGCGTTTGCGGCGCGCAGCACGCGTTCATCCTCGCCCTCGGCAAAGACGATGCGGCGGGTAGCGAGTTTCGACGCCTCGAAAACCGGGCGCATGAGAAGGGCGGATTTGAAGACCGACCCGTCGAGCTTGCGCTTGTAGGCGTCGAGGTCTTCGACCGGCCTTGTGGCGACGCCAGTTTCCATCGCGGCGCGGGCGACGGCGCTGGCGACGACGCCGATCAGGCGGGGGTCGAAGGGCTTCGGGATCAGGTAGTCCGGCCCGAACGAAAGGGTTTCGCTGCGATAGGCGGCCGCAGCCTCGGCGCTGGTGGTGGCGCGAGCAAGGGCGGCGATGCCGTCGATGCAAGCCAGTTCCATCGCGTCGTTGATTTCGGTGGCCCCCACATCCAGCGCGCCGCGGAAGATGAACGGAAAGCAGAGGACGTTGTTGACCTGATTGGGAAAATCGCTTCGGCCAGTGGCGATGATGGCACCGGGGGCGACCTCGCGGACCTGATCGGGAAGGATTTCCGGCGTCGGGTTCGCGAGGGCAAAGACGATCGGGTTGGGGGCCATGGCGCGAACCATGTCCTGCGTCAGAACGCCGGGGCCGGAGAGGCCAAGGAAGAGATCGGCGCCGGGGATCACATCGGTCAAGGTCGCGGGGGTGTTGCCTTGGGCGAAGGCGTCCTTCTGCGGGGTCATCTGGGCAACGCGGCCCTCGTAGACCAGCCCCTCAAGGTCGCAGAGCCAGACATTCTCGCGCTGGACACCAAGCTTGACCAGCATTTCGAGACAGGCGATGCCGGCAGCACCCCCGCCGGTCGAGACGACCTTGATATCCTGAAAACGTTTTCCAGCGACGATCATCGCATTGGTCGCGGCGGCGCCGACGACGATGGCGGTGCCGTGCTGATCGTCGTGGAAGACCGGGATTCTCATCCGCTCTCGGCAGAGGCGTTCTACGATGAAGCAGTCGGGCGCCTTGATGTCCTCAAGATTGATCGCTCCGAAGGTCGGTTCGAGGGCGCAAACAATGGCGGCCAGTTTTTCGGGGTCGGGCTCGTTGACCTCGATGTCGAAGCAATCGATGTTGGCGAATTTCTTGAAGAGGACAGCCTTGCCCTCCATCACCGGTTTCGAGGCCAGCGCGCCGATGTTGCCAAGTCCAAGCACGGCCGTGCCGTTCGAGACCACGGCGACCAGATTGCCCCGGCTAGTGTAGCGGCTGGCGGTGGTGGGGTCGGCCTTGATTTCGAGGCAGGCTTCGGCGACGCCGGGGCTGTAAGCGCGGGCGAGGTCGCGACCGTTGGCGAGGGGCTTTGTCGCGCGGATTTCCAGTTTTCCAGGCTTTGGAAATTCATGATAATCCAGCGCCGCTTGCCGCGCGTTGTCGCTTCTGGCTTCGTCCATCCACCCCTCCTGCGAATATGGTTTAGTATTAAACCAGTTTTCGCTTTCCGCTAGCTCTGTCGCAGTTGAAACCGTTCTTCGGGCGGCTTGCAAATGGCGTCAGCACAAATCACCATGCCGCCATAGCACGGGGAAAGCCATGCCAGAAACACGGATTGAAACACGCGCCGAGGTCAGATTGCCGACGAATGCGCTGCGGGATGATCTGCCGTTCTTCACCAAGACCCTGAAGATGCGGCTGGACATGATCTTTCCGGCGGACAACCCCGAGGTGGCGGTACTGTCGGGCCATGGTCTGCGGCTTCGCATCGCCAAAGGCGCGACCGAGGCCCCCGGCACGATCCGGATCCTGACGGATGATCCTGATGGCTTTGCGGGCGGTCAGCGGGTGTTGACCGCCCCGAACGGCACCAGGGTCGAGATTGACGAACTGAACCCGCCAGTTGTTACCCCTGCGACGGAACATGCTTTCGTGGTCCGCCGTCTGGCCGATCAGGCACCCTGGGTGATCGGCCGGGCGGGGATGGAGTATCGCGATCTGGTACCCTCGCGCCTTGGCGGTGCGATGATCGCCAGCCACATCCGCGTGCCGGATGGGCCGGTGCCGGATATGGTGCATTTCCACAAGGTCGGGTTTCAGCTGATCTTCTGCGTCGCCGGTTGGGTTGATGTTCTTTATGAGGATCAAGGCGGTATCCGGCGCATTCGTGCGGGCGATTGTTTCATCCAACCGCCCGGTATCCGGCACAAGGTGCTCCATTCGGAAGGCGTTCAAGTGGTGGAAATCGGGGTTCCGGCGGACCATGTCACCGAAATCGACCACGAGATGGCACTGCCCACGCCGCATCTGCGGCCCGACCGGGAATGGGATGGACAGCGGTTCGTCCATGACATCGGGAAGGACGGCAGTTTCCACCCGTTCCGCATTCCCGGTTTCGAGGCGCGGGATACCTCGATCCATGCCAACACCAAGGGTCTGGCTTCGGTCATGGTGGCGCGGCCAACCGGGGCGCCCGCGCCCTGGACGGCGCATGACGGCGACATCCTCTTCAGCTTCGTGATGACGGGGGCGATGACACTGGAAGGTGAGGGCAAAGACCCCTACCGCCTTGCCCCCGGCGATGCGTTCGTGATCCCGCCGGGCATGGCGACCCACTATGGCGACCCGACCCCGGACCTTGAGCTTCTGGAGGTGACGCTGCCCGGCAATCCGGTGACGCGGGTCCTTTGACCGGCTTGCGGAAAGCGCGCCTTCGGCCCACACTCTGACCAAATGGTCAGAAGGAGGGGCGCGATGTCGCTTGTCGAGGCAGCAACCTTGGTGCGGGATCGCGCCTACGCGCCCTATTCGCGGTTCAAGGTCGGGGCGGCGATCCGCACGCCATCAGGTGCGGTGCATGTCGGCTGCAATGTCGAGAACGTGGCCTACCCCGAAGGCACCTGCGCCGAGGCCGGGGCGATTGCGGCCATGGTTGCGGCGGGTGAGACGGTGATTGCCGAAATCGCGGTGATTGCCGACAGCCCCGATCCGGTGCCGCCCTGTGGCGGGTGCCGCCAGAAGATTGCCGAGTTTGCCGCGCAAGACGTGAAGGTCACGCTGTGCACGACGGACGGGAAAGCGAAGGTGATGACGGTGGCCGAGCTTTTGCCGGGCGTCTTCACCGCCGCGCATATGGACCGCACATGAGCGACGCCCGCAGCATCATTGCCCGCATCCGGGATGGCGGCAAGCCGTCGGTCGACGATCTGCGCTGGTTCGCCATGGGCCTTGCCTCTGGCGATGTGACGGACGCGCAGGCAGGGGCTTTTGCCATGGCGGTCCTTTTGAAGGGGTTGAACGAGGAGGGCCGGGTCGCGCTGACGCGCGGCATGCGCGACAGCGGCAAGGTCATGGAGTGGGATCTGCCGGGGCCGGTGGTCGACAAGCATTCCACTGGCGGGATCGGCGATTGCACGTCGCTGCTGCTGGCCCCAGCGCTCGCGGTCTGCGGGGCCTATGTGCCGATGGTTTCGGGCCGGGGGCTGGGCCATACCGGGGGCACGCTGGACAAACTGGAGGCGATCCCGGGGTTCCGGACGGGGCTTTCCGAAGGCGCGCTGCGCAAGCAGATGCTGGATGTCAAATGCGCCATTGTCGCGGCATCGGCGGACCTGGCCCCGGCGGACCGGCGGCTTTACGCGATCCGCGATGTCACGGCGACGGTGGAGTCGATTGATCTCATCACCGCGTCGATCCTGTCGAAGAAGCTTTCCGCCGGGCTGGAGGCTCTGGTCCTGGACGTAAAATGCGGCTCGGGCGCGTTCATGAAGACGCCCGAGCGGGCCGAAGCCCTGGCGCGGTCATTGGTCGCGACGGCGCAGGGGGCGGGGTGCATGACCTCGGCCTTGATCACCGACATGTCGCAACCCCTGGCCACGGCGGCGGGAAATGCGCTGGAGGTGATCGAGGTGATGGAGACGCTGACCGGTACCTCGGTCAACACGGCCCTTTGGGATCTGACGGTGGCCTTGGGGGGCGAGGCCCTGGCGCTGGCGGGGCTTGCAGCAGATGCCGAGGATGGCGCGGGGCGTATTGCCCATGCGCTGGAGTCGGGTGCGGCGGCCGAGGCCTTCGGGCGGATGGTCGTGGCGCAGGGCGGGCCTGCCGATTTTGTCGAGCGCTGGCCTGACCGGCTGCCTTCGGCCCCGGTGATGCTGGAAGTGCCGGCCTTGGAGGATGGGTTCGTGACCCGGATCGACGGTGAGGCTTTGGGCCTGGCGGTCGTGCATCTGGGCGGCGGGCGGCTCAGGGAAGGCGACAAGGTCAACCCCTCGGTCGGCCTGTCAGACCTGGCCGGGATCGGCGAGGAAGCCGGGGCGGGCGTGCCTCTGGCCATGGTCCATGCCGGAACCGAGGATGCGGCGAAAGCGGCGGTCAAGGCGGTGCAGGCGGCCTATGGGATCGGGGCCTATGCGCCGGTCGAGCCGCCCCTGGTGCAGAAAAGGATCGCCTGAGATGGCCCGAACGGAGGGACGCGCGTTTCTGATCGTGCTGGATTCGGTCGGCTGCGGAGGCGCACCGGATGCGGCGGCATTTGGCGACGAAGGGTCGAACACGCTGGCCCATATCGCGCAGGCCTGTGCCGAAGGGCGGGCTGAAGTCGGTCGGTCGGGCCCCTTGCGGATGCCGAACCTTGACCGGTTGGGGCTGGGAGCCGCAGTCCGGTTGGCCTCGGGTGCGGTGATGCCGGGGCTGGAGGCGGTGCCGGAAGGGCTGTGGGGGGCCGCGACCGAGGTGTCGAACGGCAAGGACACGCCGTCCGGGCACTGGGAGCTGGCGGGGGTGCCGGTACCGTGGGACTGGACTTATTTCCCGGCAACCGTACCGGCCTTCCCGGCTGATCTTGTGGCCGAGGTCTGCCGTTTGGCGGGCACCGATGGCATCCTGGGGAACTGTCATGCCTCGGGCGTGCCGATCATCGCCAAGCATTGCGAAGAGCATCTGCGGACCGGTTGGCCGATCTGCTACACCTCGGCGGATTCGGTCTTTCAGATCGCGGCACATGAAGAGGCCTTTGGGTTGGAGCGGCTGTTGCAGCTCTGTCGTGACCTTGCGCCCGGCTTGCACGCCCGAAAAGTGGGCCGGGTGATCGCGCGGCCGTTCACCGGGACCTGTGGCAATTTCAAACGCACGTCGAACCGCAGGGACTTCGCCATCGCGCCGCCCGCGGAGACCTTGCTCGACTGGGCTTCCGGTGCCGGTCGGGCGACCCATGCTGTAGGAAAGATCGGTGACATCTTTTCGATGCGAGGGATCGGCAAGCTGCACAAGGGCAAGAGCGATGCCGATCTTTTCGAACATCTGCTGCGGTTGGGGCGAGAGGCTGAGACAGGGTCTTTGACCTTTGCGAACTTCGTGGAATTCGACTCGCTTTACGGCCACCCGCGCGACGTGGCGGGCTACGCGCGGGCTCTGGAGTGGTTCGACGCCGGGCTGCCGCGGTTCTTGGCCAGTCTTCGCCCCGGTGATCTGGCAATCTTCACCGCAGACCATGGCAATGACCCGACCTGGCGCGGCACCGAGCATACCCGCGAGAGGGTGCCGGTGGTGGGCTGGGGGGTGGGCCTTCGGGAGGTCGGGCTTTGTGGTTTTGTCGATGTGGGCCCAAGTGTTGCGGCGCATCTGGGGGTGGCGGCACGGGGTCCCGGGCGGAGTTTGCTGTGACATCTGGCGAGCCGGGGGTTTCACACCCCCGGACCCCCGTGGGATATTTGGGGACATAGAATGGAGCGTGGATGAACGGATTGCCAAAGGTCGAACTGCACCTGCATCTTGAAGGCGCGGCTCCTCCAGCCTTCATTGCGGGGCTGGCGAAGGAAAAGCATCTGGACATATCCGGCATTTTCGATGCTCGGGGGGATTACCGGTACAAGGACTTCTGGGACTTTCTGAAAGTCTATGAAGCGGCGACGTCGACCTTGCAGACCCCGGAGGACTATCACCGGTTGACGCTTGCCGTGCTGGAGGAATCGGCGGCGTCTGGTGTGGTCTATTCCGAGACGTTTCTCTCGCCCGATTTCTGCGGTGGGCGCGATGTCGGAGCCTGGCGGGAGTATCTGCATGCCATGCAAGAGGCGGCGGAACAGGCGGAGCGACAGATGGGGATCACCCTGCGCGGGGTGATCACCTGCATCCGGCATTTCGGGCCCGAGAAGGCGCGGGAAACCGCGATTTGCGCGGCCGAGACGGCGGGGGACTGGATCGTCGGTTTCGGCATCGCGGGGGATGAGAAGGTGGCCGAGCCGAAGGATTTCCGCTGGTCGTTCGATTGCGCGCGCGAGGCTGGGTTGCGTCTGACCGCCCATGCCGGGGAATGGGGCGGGCCGGACAGCGTGCGGGCGGCGGTCAGGGACCTGGAGGTGGAGCGGATTGGCCATGGGGTGCGGGCCATCGAGGATCTGGCGCTGGTCGACGAGCTGGCCGAGAAGGGCGTGGTGCTCGAGGTCTGCCCGGGGTCAAACGTGGCGCTGGGCATCTACCCCACCTTTCGCGACCATCCGATTGCGGAACTTGACCGGCGCGGGGTGAAGGTCACGATCTCGACCGACGATCCGCCGTTCTTTCGCACCACGATGGCGAAGGAATACGAGGAACTGCACCGCGCCTTTGACTGGGATGAAGGACAATTCCGGCGCATTGCCCGCCAGTCGCTTGACGCGGCCTTTTGTGACGCCGATACCAAGGGACGGATCGCGAAGCTCTTGGAGGCCTGAATGCTGGATCACCTGACCGTCGTCTCGCATCCGCTGGTCCAGCACAAGCTGACGCTGATGCGCGAGAAGGACACCTCGACCGCCAGTTTTCGCAAGCTTCTGCGCGAAATCAGCCTGCTTCTGGCCTATGAAGTCACGCGTGAGCTGCCAATGACGACCAAGCGGATCGAGACTCCGCTGGAGGAGATGGACGCCCCTGTCATCGAGGGAAAGAAGCTGGCGCTGGTCAGCATCCTGCGGGCTGGGAACGGACTTCTGGACGGGATCCTGGAGTTGGTTCCGGCCGCAAGGGTGGGGTTCATCGGGCTTTACCGCGACCCCGAGACGCTCCAGCCAGTGCAGTATTACTGCAAGCTACCGGATCACATGGAGGACCGGATTGCCATCGTGGTTGACCCCATGCTCGCGACCGGAAATTCAAGCGCGGCAGCGGTGGCGCTTTTGAAGCAGGCGGGCGCAAAGCAGATCCGGTTCCTGTGCCTTCTGGCGGCGCCCGAAGGGATTGCCCGGATGAAGGAAGCCCATCCGGACGTGCCGATTGTCACGGCGGCGGTCGACAGCCATCTGAACGACCACGGCTATATCGTGCCGGGCCTTGGCGATGCCGGGGACCGGATGTTCGGGACCAAATGAGATGAGCGTGACGCACACCGGATTGGCCGCCTTTGGTATCGCGCTGACCGTCGCTTTCCCGGCACTGGCGCGTGACCCCATCCGACCGGCCGAGCTGCCTCCGGCTGACTTCGCCGGGCAGCAATATGTCGACACCAAGGGGTGCATGTTTGTTCGGGCCGGGACGGAAGCCGAGGTTCTGTGGATTCCGCGCGTGTCGCGCGAAGGCAAGCCGATTTGCGGCAATCCGCCCTCTGGCCAGCGCGTTCCGGTCGCCGAAGAGGTCGGGGTGGCGGAGGTTCCGATCCCCGATAGCCCCACAGCGAATACGGGCGAGGTGGCCGCAACGCCCGCGGTATCCGAGCCGGCGGAGACTGATGCGTCTCAGGGCGGATTCTTCGTGGCCGTCGGCAGTTTCGGCGTCCCGACCAATGCAGACAAGGCCGAGGCGAAATTGCGGTCGCTGAACTACGGTGTGGTTCGCGGGCGGCTGCAGGGCGGGAGCACAAGCCTGATCACCGTCTTCGCTGGGCCCTTCCCCGACGCGGGTACCGCAGCGAATGCTCGCCAGGAGTTGCAGGGCGTGGGCTTTCCCGATGCGACCATGATTGGCCCCTGACCCAGGATTTCAGCCGGTGCAGATGCCCTGAAGCGCGATCCAGGATTCGTCGGGGATCAGGGGTGAGGGTGCCAGGCCCTTGTAGGGGTCGCCCGAGACCAGTCCGCCCGTCACCAGCCCATCGGGGTCCATCGCCAACGCATAGGGAGAGGCCGGGATCTGGGCGGCTTCAAAGGCTGCAATCAGGCTGCTGTCAGGCAGGACAACCGGGGATGCGCGCAGCATTGCTTCGCCGTAGCCGCTGAGGGCGGCATCCGGCAGCTCGGCCGTCGTAAGAAGCTGGAACGTTGCGCGAAGGCCGATGAAGTCCAGAAGCGGGATGATCGGGTCCAGGGCCTTGCTGCGCAGGCGCTCGACCAGGGCGGCACCGGCAGCCGCCTCGGGGCCATTTGCCTTTTCAAGCAGATGGCGCGGCAGGATGATGACATCGCCGGGCAGATGCAGTGGTCTGTCGACGCCTTCTGGCATCACATACAGGATCGGCGTGTCGACCGGGCCGAAGACCCGCTCGGACAAGGCCGCAAGCGCCTGCAGGCCAAGCTGGTTGTCGCAGTTTGCCCCGGTGACGCGGGCCAGATCGTCGAGGACCCGCTGCCCGATGTCCGCCCGCTGCGCCGGCGGTACGACCGATGCCGTGTGCCGCACCAATGCGCCGGGAAGCCAGACCACGGCTGCGAGGACCACAAGCGCCGCCGCCCCGGCCAAAAGATAGTTGCGCAGGCGACCCGGCTTGGCTGTGGCAGTCTGCACCGCATGGTGGACAGCACCCAGGGCGGCGATCATCTCGGGATCGTCAAGCTCCAGGCTTTCGCTGGCCTCCAACCCCGGTGCGAAAACTGGAGGCTCCTCGCCACGATTGATCCGGATGATCGCTGGCAGGGACCAATGGCTGATCGCAGTTCCGGTTTTCGGATCAGAGAGGGTAAGCGTCGCCTCGCCAAAGCGGACGAGCACGTCACGACGCTGGTCCTGCGGCGTCTCACGCCACAGGCCACCGCATTCCAGCCGTTGATACTTCTTGAGGGCCGTCATCGGCTGCGAGGTCTCTGCCTGTTTTGCCAACACCTTATCCGGAGCCGGTCGCCGCGACAATCACCTGCGGTCAAAGGCTTGGCTGCGACCGTCATACGCGCGCGAAGGTCGCGTTCAGGATGGCTGCGGCTTGGTTCTATAGGCATGAGAGGGACATCAAGCCGGTAGAGCACATGTCCGAACCCCAGAACCGAACCTTGGCTGCGGCCCTTGCCGTGGCGGTCTATGCAACGCTTATCGGCTTTACCGATAATTACGTGCGGGTGATTGCCCGGGATGGCGGGCTTTGGCAGTTCCATACCACGCGCACGGCGATGGCCCTGGTGCTGCTGGCGGCTTTCGCCGTGCCGTTGGGGTTGCGGTTGCGGCCGAAACGCTTTCGCGCGGTCTTCGGACGGTCGGCCATCCACGGGACGGCGATGGTGATCTATTTTGGAGCACTGGCCTTCCTGCCAGTGGCACAGGTTGCAGCGGGGCTTTTCACCGCGCCGATCTTTGTCCTGCTGATCCAGCGGTTCCTTTACGGCCAGCCGATCAGCCCTTGGCAGGCGCTGGCCGTGGCTGTGGGGTTTGGGGGAGTGGTCATCGTCCTTGGCCCGGAGGTTCTGAACGGGGCGAGCCTTGCCGCATTGCTTCCGGTCGTGGCCGGTGCGCTTTATGCGATGGGCAATATCGCGACCCGGCAATGGTGCGGCGGGGAATCTGCTGAAACCTTGCTGGGCGGGTTCTTTGCCATGTTGGGGGTCTTCGGGCTCGTTGGGATGGCGGTTTTGACCCTTTATCCGATCGAGGCTCCTGACGGGCCGGTGCAGTTTCTGGCGCGTGGGCCAGTCTGGCCGACGACGACTTTCCTGTGGTGGACATTCGTGCAGGCCGCCGGGTCGCTGCTCGGCGTCGGGCTGATGATCAAGGCCTATCAGATCGCCGAGGCGGCAAAGGTTTCGGTCTTCGAATATGTCATCCTGCCCGCCTCGGCCTTCTGGACCTGGGCAATCTGGGGCGAAGTGCTGGCGTGGTACGCCTGGATCGGGATGGCGTTGATCGCGTTGGCGGGCGTGATGATCGCCCGTCCATCCAAGCTTTAGTCGCCAACCGCCTCGCGCCAGTGACGGCGGCAAAGCGAGACATAGGTCTCATTCCCGCCGATCACCACCTGCTCACCGTCGCGAAGCGCGCGACCGTCGGGGCCGTTGCGGACCACCATCGTGGCCTTCCTGCCGCAATGGCAGATCGTGCGGACCTCACGCATTTCGTCGGCCCAGGCCAGAAGGGCAGAGGATCCGGGAAAGAGGTTCCCCTGGAAGTCGACCCGAAGGCCATAGCACATGACCGGGACGCCAAGGTCATCGACAGCGCGGGCAAGTTGCCAGACCTGTTCCTTGGACAAAAACTGCGCCTCGTCGATGAAAACGCAGGCCACGGGGCCTTTGGCGAACCGTGCCATCAGCTTATCGAACATATCCTCGGTCGGGCCGAAGGTATCGGCATCTTCTCCGATCCCGATCCGGCTGGCGATCCGGCCTTGCCCTGCGCGGTTGTCGAATTGTGCGGTGATCAGATAGGTCTGCATACCGCCTTCGCGATAGTTGTGCGAGGCCTGCAGCAGCGAGGTCGATTTCCCCGCGTTCATGGTGGAGTAATGGAAATAGAGCTTGGCCATGGTCCCCGAGCCCTAGCCCAACGTGGGGCGATGCTGCAAGCCGATTGGCCTGCGCACCGCCCAAGGATGGAAGGATACCAATAACATTCGGGGCAACTCTGGGGTCGACACTGCGGGCCTGAAAACACACCGATGCGGATTGCTCCGCGCACTCGTCAACGGACAGGCCCGCCGCATCTTGTCAGAACCGCCGTCAACCGTAATTCTGGCTGATGCGGCGGACCCCACCCATACCGATGCTGGGGACATCGGCCAATCGCTACTGTTCCGGCACATCCGAAACTTCTTTATTCATGACAAATGGTTCCCAGCAGACTAATGGGAAAAAACAACCGTGTTTCCCCGCTCTTGACCTTAGGGCAGGGCTTTTGGAGTATGTGATGTCGATCGCGACCTATCTGAAGAAGCACACCGAGGCGCTGGTCAAGGAGGTCGGCATCGAAGCGGCCTGCGAGATCACCGGCAAGTCGAAGGCCACGCTTGGGCGTTATTATTCGGACAGCGAAGAACATGACGACCGTTTCATGCCGATCGACGTTGTGGCCGAGCTTGAAGCAGCAAGCAATTTTCCGCATGTGACGGCAGCCCTTGCCGATCTGCGCAAGATCACGCTGTCTTATGATAACGAACAGCGGAACTCGACCTCGTCCGGGGTCAATCATGACGTGGTGGCACTGGCCCAACGCTTCGGGATGCTGATGGCCGAATACAATCAGGCGATCGGCGACGGCAAGATATCTGCCAACGAAGCCAAGCGCCTCCTACGCGAGACGCTGGCCATTCAACAAGTGCTGTTGGAAATGAAGCTTAACCTAGAAGAAGAGGCCAGCTGAAGGGGCAGCCAGTCAAGCTGCCCCACCGCTAATCGCGATCGGGTCGCCTATCGGCTGTCACGACGCGGTGCGAAGCTGCCGCCTTGCGGCTTGCCTTGCGCCGGGCGCTGGCCTGCCGGTTTGGCCTGTCCGCCGGGTCTGCCCTGTCCGCCAGATTTTGCCTGCCCGCCGGGTTTGCCGTGGCCAGCATGTGCCGTGCGCGGTCCTTGCGGTTTTGCGGTCAGCTTCTGGCCCTGACGACCGCCAGTGCCTGGCCGCTGCCCCCGGTTCTGCCCCGGCTTCGGCGCCGCAGCCACGACATCTGCCGCCCAAGGCGCGCCACCGACCACGGGAAGCGGGGCCTTCAGAAGCTTTTCGATTGCCTGCAACTCGCCCATTTCGGCGGGCGCGCAGAAGCTGATCGAAGAGCCATCGGCCCCGGCCCGTGCCGTGCGGCCGATGCGATGGACGTAATTCTCGGGCACGTTCGGCATGTCGAAGTTGTAGACGTGGCGCACGGTCGGGATGTCGATGCCGCGCGCGGCGACGTCGGTAGCGACCAGAACGTCAAGCTCGCCGCCCCGGAACTCGGACAGGGTGCGGTCACGCTGGTTCTGGCTTTTGTTGCCGTGGATGGAACCGACCTTGAAGCCCCAGACTGCAAGCAGCTTCATCAGCTTTTCCGACCCGTGCTTGGTACGGCCAAAGACCAGCGCCTGCTCGCCGGGGTGCTTTTTCAGGTATTCTTCCAGAAGGCGGGCCTTGTCGCCGTTCGGGATGTAATGGACGCCCTGGCTAATGCGTTCCACAGGCTTGCCTGGAGGGGCGACCTGGACCTTGATCGGGTCGCGCAGATAGGTGTCGGCAATCTCGGATATATCTTTCGGCATGGTGGCGCTGAACAGCAGTGTCTGGCGCTTCAAGGGGATGTGCTTCGCGATCTTCCGCAGGCTGTGAATGAAACCCATGTCGAGCATGTGGTCGGCTTCGTCCAAGACGAGGTAGGCGCATTTCTCAAGACTGACATCGCCGCGTTCCAGCAGGTCGATCAGACGGCCCGGCGTGGCAACCAGCACATCGGTGCCTTTCGACAGCGCCTGTGCCTGTTTGAACAGGGAAGCGCCACCGACAACCATGGTCACCTTGACGGCGGTGCCCTTGGTGAAAACCTCGAAATTGTCCTTGATCTGGCCGATCAACTCACGTGTGGGCGCAAGGATCAGGGCGCGGACATTCTTCGGACCCGGCGGATGGCCGATGTCCAAGAGGCGGTGCAGAAGCGGCAGGCCGAAGGCGGCAGTCTTGCCGGTGCCGGTCTGGGCCAGGCCCATCAGGTCACGGCCCTGCATGATGTACGGAATGGCCTGAGCCTGGATCGGCGTCGGCGTTTTAAGCGTGGTCTTTTCCAGCGCTTTCAGAATTTTCGGCGAAAGGCCGAGGTCGGCAAAGGTGGTCATGGGTAGCATCCATCGAACAGAGGCAAGCGGCCCTCGCCCCAAGCTGATGCCCGTGACCGTGCCGCAAGCGGCGCCCCTGCGTGAATGTGGGAACCTGATGTCCGGGCCTTTCGGTGCTCACGCGGCACGGGCTTCAGACAAGGGGCAGATGGGCGCTTTCCCTTGATAAGTCAAGTCAAACCCCCATCTTATGGCCGGGCTGGACGTTGATCGAGACCGGGCGTATGACTTCGCGCGTCCTAGTAACCTGTGCCCGGCGACGCCTGCAGCGCGTCCTTCCTTTTGCCAGTGGACGCTGAACTCTTTTCCTTTCAACACCTTACCCGGATCAACGCCATCATGCCGAAGTTCCACCGAATTGCCGCCTTCTGCGTTCTGGTCACTGCGGGGGCCTGGATTGCGACCGGCGAGTTTTCGTCGGTTGGAAGCGCACAGCAAGCCGAAGGTAAGGAATCCCCTACGCCGGTCGTGCCCGACGCGGAAAAGGCAGCCCCGCTCCGCACGGTCGCGGCCGTTACCCCGGTGTTCATCGACCATGCGCGGGCGATCCGGCTTTCGGGCATCACAGAGGCGGACAAGAGGGCAACTCTGGCGGCCCGGGCTGAAGGCGTGATCGCCACGCTTGCGCTGGCCAAGGGCGAGATGATCGAGGCAGGAACCGTTGCGATGACCTTGGAAGGCCCGGAAGCCGTCGCGCAGGAGAAGATCGCCGAGATCGCGCTGGCTCAGAAAGAACGTGATCTTGAGGTGGCCGAAAGGCTTAGCGCCGGTGGCAGCATGTCGGAGAGCCAGTTGAACAGCACCCGCTCTGACCGCGATGCCGCTTTGGCCGAACTGAACCGCGCCCAGGCCGCCGCTGACCGGCTGGAGCTGAAAGCACCGTTTTCCGGCATCGTCGATACCCTTTCGGTCGAGTTGGGCGAATGGGTCCAGACCGGCACCCCGGTCGCCACCATCCTTTCGCTGGACCCGATCCTTGTGAAGGCCGAGGTCAGCGAGGTTGACCTTGGCAGCGTCGCCGTCGACTCGACCGCCCGGGTCCAGCTGGTGAACGGGACCGAGATGGAGGGCACCGTCCGGCTTGTCGCACGCGAAGCCTCGGCCGAGACCCGGACCTATCCGGTCGAGATTGCGTTGCCGAACCCGGACCTGAGCCTGCCTTCAGGCATGACCGCCGACGTCCAGCTTCTTGCCGCGCCGGTCAAGGCCGTGTTGGTCCCCCGATCCATCATCACGTTGACGGAAGCCGGCGAGATCGGGCTTCGTGTTGTTGGGCCCGACGACCTTGCGCAATTCGTCGCCGTCACGATCATCGATGATACGCCCGAAGGCCTTGTCGTAACCGGTGTGCCGGAAGGCGTGCGCATCATCACGGCCGGGCAAGACCTCGTCCGCAACGGTGAAGAGGTCGAGGTCACGCTGGCCACCGAGGTCGGGCAATGAGGATCGTCGAGACCGCCATCGCCAATGCGCGGCTAACGATCTCGGTCCTGCTGTTTCTGGTGCTGGCCGGGACGATCGCCTACATCTCGATCCCCAAAGAAGCCGACCCGGACATCCAGATTCCCAACCTCTATGTCAGCATGACTTATGAAGGCATCTCGCCGGAAGATTCAGAACGCCTGCTGCTGCGGCCAATGGAAACTGCGCTGAAGTCGATCAGCGGGATCAAGGAGATGACGTCGCGCGCCTATCAGGGCGGTGGTAACGTGGTGGTCGAATTCCAGGCCGGGGCCGACCTGGCGAAGGCGCTGGATGACGTGCGCAACAAGGTCGCCGAGGCGCGGCCCGAACTGCCCGACGGGGCCGATGAGCCCACGGTCACCGAAATCAACCTGTCGGAGTTTCCGATCCTTGTCATCACGCTGTCCGGCGACGTGCCCGAGCGCGCCCTGGCCAAGGCGGGTCGAGAGCTGCGCGACCTGATCGAAGAGCTGCCCACTGTCCTTGATGCCGATCTCGAAGGTGTGCGCGAGGATCTGGTCGAGGTTGTCATCGATCCCGGCAAGCTCGCGACCTACGGCTTGCGACCCGACATCCTGATCGCGGGCTTCGCAGCAGGAAACCAGCTGGTTGCGGCGGGTGCACTGGAGGGTGCCGAGGGGCGCTATGCGATCAAGGTTCCGTCGCTTCTGGAAACCGTGACCGATGTTGCCGACCTTCCGGTCATTTCGACCGGGACGGCAACTGTCCGGGTGCGCGACATTGCAGAAATCCGGCCGACGCTGAAGGAACCTTCTAGCGTCACCCGTCTTGACGGTGCCCCGGCCATCGCGATCGAGGTCTCGAAACGGGTGGGCGCGAACCTGATCGAGACAGTCGATGACGTGAAGAAGCTTACCGAAGAGTTCAAAGAACGGCTTCCCGAAGGCACCGTCGTCAGCTTCAGTCAGGACAAGTCGAAGGACATCCGCCAGCTTTTGTCGGACCTGCAAAACTCGGTCCTGACGGCGGTCATACTGGTCTTCATCGTCATTCTCTACGCGCTTTCCGTGCGGGCCTCGATCCTGATCGGCCTTGCCATTCCGGCCTCGTTCCTGATGGGGATGCTCGCTCTGTCGCTTTGGGGTTTCACCGTCAATATCGTGGTTCTTTTCTCGCTCATCCTTGCGGTCGGGATGCTGGTCGATGACGCGATCATCGTCACCGAATTCGCCGAGCGTCGGATGACCGAGGGGATGGAGAAGCGCGCGGCCTTTGCCATGGCCTCGCACCGGATGGCCGGGCCAGTGATTGCTGCCACCATGACCCGGATCGCCGCCTTCTCGCCGCTGCTATTTTGGCCGGACATCGTGGGCGAGTTCATGAAATACCTGCCGATCACGCTGATTGTGACGCTGTCGGCCTCGCTTCTGTATGCGCTGATCTTCGTGCCCGCCCTTGGCGCACTTATCGCGAGGCCCATCAAGCATCCGCCACCCCAGAAGGATGGCGCCTACATGTGGATTGTCGGCAGGGCCGTGCGTCATCCGGTGATCACGCTCTTCCTCGCGCTCGGCGTTCTGGTTTCGGTGCCATTCGCCTATGTCCAGTATGGCAAGGGCACCGAGTTCTTCCCAGATGTCGAACCCGAGTATGGCCTTTTGTATGTCAAGGCACGTGGGAACCTGTCCATCGCTGAAAAGGACGCATTGGTGGCCCAGGCCGAGGCGCGCATGCTTGGCTGGCCGGGCATTGCCTCTGTCTACACCCGTGCCGGCACGGGCGGGGGTGAGGGCAATGAGGCGGATGCCGATGTCATCGGGACGATCCAGTATGAGTTCGTCGACTGGCGCGAACGCAAGGGTGCGAATGCGATCCTTGCCGATCTTCGCGACGCGATGGTCGGGATTCCGGGTGTCGACATTCAGGTGTCGGTTCCGCAGGCGGGGCCCTCCACCGGGAAGGCGATCCAGATCGAGCTTTCCGCCGACGACCCCACCTATCTCAATGACACGGCGCGCGAGATTGCCGCCAAGCTTGCCAGCATCCCCGATGTCATCGACATCTCGAACGGCCTGCCGCCCCCAGGCGTCGACTGGGAGCTTGAGGTTGACCGTGCCGCCGCCGCCCGCTACGACATCGCGCCTTCGACGGTCGGGGCGATGGTTCAGCTGGTGACCGGGGGGCTGAAGCTGTCCGACTATCGCCCGGCCGGAGCGGACGACGCGGTGGACATCGTCCTGCGTCTGCCGGTCGAGCTGCGCACCATTTCGGCGCTTGACCAGCTTCGCATTCAGACCGCGGATGGATCGGTCCCGATCTCCAACTTCGTCACCCGCAAGGCTGCGCCCACGACCGGAACGCTGACGCGGATTGATGGCGCCCGGACCGTGACGGTACAGGCCGGAATTCGGGAAGGTGTGCAGGCGGACAAGATCTACGAGCAGATCGCGGTCCAACTTGATGCCGCGGACCTAGACAGGGTCGGCGTCCGCTGGAAGCTCGCAGGTGAGGATGAGGAGCAGGCGGAGTCGATGGCTTTCCTGATGAAGGCCTTTGCCGCAGCGATTTTCCTGATTTTCGTGGTGCTTCTGGCGCAGTTCAACAGTTTCCGGTCGGTCTTTCTGGTGCTTTCCGCCATCGTGATGTCCACCATCGGCGTGCTGCTTGGCCTGATGATCATGGGACAGCCCTTCAGCGTGGTGATGACCGGAATCGGGGTCATCGCGCTGGCAGGGGTGGTGGTGAACAACAACATCGTGCTGATCGACACTTTCGTCACCCTCCGCCGGGAAGGGCGGCCCAAGATCGATGCTATCATGGAAACCTGTCGCGAACGGGCGCGACCGGTGGTGTTGACCGCGCTGACCGCAATCCTTGGGGTGCTGCCAATCGCCTTTGGTCTGAATGTCGAACTTTTGCACCATGAGGTCACCATCGGCGCGCCGTCCACCCAATGGTGGATCGCGCTGTCGTCAGCAATCGTTTACGGCCTGACCTTCGCCACCGGCTTGACGTTGATCGTGATCCCGTCACTGCTGATGCTGGTCACCCGCTCGGACAACCCCAGGCCCTGGTTCTGGCAGCGCCAAAAGCGCCGGGCGTGGAAAGAGGCAAACCTGCCGCGCCAAGGCGGGGCACAGCCCGCCGAGTGACGCGGAGGTGCTCAAGGCCCTCCGGCTATGCTGTGATGTGGTGGCGAACTAGTACATCGACGATCGGTAGTCTTGCTCCAGCCCCTCGTCGATCTTGCGCATTTCGGCGGGATCAGCTGGGGCTCCGGTGGTTTGATCCATGATGATGTTGAGAAGCGAGGGCATGTCCTTGCGGTTCTGGAAGTGCTCCGGGTCCCAAAGGCGCGAGCGCCGGAACGCCTTGGCACAATGCAGGAAGACTTCACCGACCCGGACGATGATCGCCAGCGTCGGGATGCGGTCGTTCACTGCCATCTTTGCCAGAATCTGCGGATCGGTCGTAAGGCTGGCCTGACCGTTCACCCGCAAGGTGTCGTCAAAGCCCGGAATGATGAACAAGAGCCCGACGCTCGGATTCGCAAGAATGTTGGACTGGGTATCCAGGCGGTTGTTGCCGGGCCGGTCCGGGATGGCCAGCGTCCGGTCGTCAAGAATCTGCACAAAACCCGTCGGATCGCCGCGCGGGCTGACATCTGCCTTGCCGTCGCGGCCCTGCGTCCCGATGCACAGGAACGGTGACCTTCGGATGAAATCCTGCGCGTGCTCATCCAGCGCGTTCAGGCATTTCAAAGCCGCCAGAGTATGCGTCGGCGGGAACAGAGCGCGCAGCGATTGCTCGTCGGAAACCACGAAATCGGGCCTGATCGAGAATTCCGTCATCTTGGTGTTGCTCCCGCGATCCGACCGACCGACCGAAGAAAGTATTAGCGTCAACGGCGCCCCAGGTCTATCCGCACAATCGCACCCGTGCCGGCTCCACATTCCCCGTGCTGTCGCAAATGAAAAAGGGACGGCTTTACCGTCCCGCTTTCATCGTCCTTTTGGTAGAGCAGAGGTCTACCGCGGTCGTGTCACAGCAGATCTCATTCTGTCTCATAAGCCTATGAAAAAATGTAATATAAGTCCCTTGTACGTCCTGGGCTCTTGCAATGCGCTCCACTCTTTCCCAATATTGGTGGTGGGAAAAAGCCATGCCCAAGCTCACCGCAACGAAGGTCGAACATCTCCGAGCGCCCGGGTTCCAAGGCGATGGCGAGGAGCTCTATCTGAAGGTTGGATTTGGCGGGGCGAAGTCCTGGATTCTTCGGACAATGGTTGACGGGCGGTGGCGCGACCTCGGGCTTGGGTCGACCAGCCTCACTTCGCTCGCGGAGGCACGGACAAGGGCAGGAATACCACAAGATCGCGCGCGAAGGCGGGGATCCAGATATGCTCCGCAAACGCGAAAGCCTGACTTTTGACGAGGCCGCCAGGCGCGTCCACGCCCAGCTCCGGCCGACATGGAAAAACACGAAACACGCCGAGACCTGGCTCGCGACGGTAGAGAATTACGTCAACCCGAATTTTGGCAAGCGCCCGCTGCACACGATCTGCACAGCGGATGTTCTGTCGGTGTTGTCGCAGATCTGGACCGAGAAGCACGAGACAGCCAAACGGCTGAAGCAGCGGCTCTCGACCATCTTCGATTGGGCCAAGGGGGCCAGACGGTTTCCGCACGAGAACCCGGTGAATGAGCTCAAGAAGGCGCTGTCCGCCGTGAAGCAGCGTCACGAGCACATGGCGGCGATGGCTTGGCCTGACCTACCCGCCTTCATGCACGATATGTCCGGTCGCGAAGGGGTCTCGGCGCGCATTCTGGAATTCCTGATCCTGACGGCAACCCGATCGGGCGAAGCGCGGGGTGCGCGGCGGAGCAAGATTGATCGGCGCGCGCGCAAACGGCTGATTGCGGGTGCTCGCATGACGCGCAGTGTGCCGCTCTCGCAGGAGGTCGGTGAGATTCTGGAGAAGGTCCGCGGTCTGGATGCCCATTTCGTCTTCCCCAGTCTCAAACGCGGCCCGCATTACGAGGCGCGCCCGCAAACCGTGATCGTCTTCAAGTCACTTCTGAAACGCATAGGTGCGGAAGGATTCACGGCCCACGGCTACCGGTCGACGTTCCGGGACTGGTGCAGCGAGAGTGCACATGCAGATCGGGAAGTCGCGGAGGCAGCGTTGTCTCACGCGACTGGCAACGAGGTCGAGCGGGCCTATGCGCATTTCGATGTCGCCTTCGACCTCAAGGACTACGACCGCATCGACCATGGCTACGCCGCGACCATCCACAAGGCGCAGGGCATGACGGTGGGCCGCACCCATGTGCTGGCAACGCCGGGCATGGACGCCCATACCAGCTATGTCGCCCTGTCCCGGCACCGCGACGGGATGGATCTGAATCATGGCCGCGACGACTTCGCCAGCCAGGACAAACTCATCTACACCCTGTCGCGCGACCGGGCCAAGGACATGGAGTCGGACTACGACCAACGCGATCCTGCGGAAGGCTATGCCGAACGGCGCGGCACTGCCTTCCACGCGCGCTGCCGAGATCATGCGGAAGCCGTGCCGGAGAGGCTGCGCGAAGCGGTCGATGGTTTGCTTGACGGGTTGCGCCAGGCCAGAGAGGCCCCGCCTGGCCCCGAGCTCAGGCTGGGGCCGGGAAGGGAAAAGGCCGGAAAGCGGGAGGTGGAGAGGGAGGACGGAGAAGATCCGGAGAACGCCTTGCGCCGCGCCCGCAGGCAGGCGCTTGTGCGCCATGCCCGCGCATCCGATGCGATCCTTGAAGCCAAGCGACAGGGCGCGGCACCTTCGGATGAACTGCGGCGCGGGCTTGGCGCGGCACAGCGTGCATTCGATGCGGTCCGACCCGGCGGCTGGCAGGATGCGGAGGCCGCCTACAACAAGGACAACAGCCTCGCCCATGAAGCAGGCTCCGGCAATCCCGCTCGCGCAATCCGCGCCCTCCCGCTCGAAACCGAAATCCGCACCGATCCGGCCAGGTCCGAACTGGCGCGCCGACCGCTTCGTGAAACGCTTTCGGGAACTCAAGCAGGCGGGCGAACGCCATTATGTGGCGGGCAACTATCCCGGCTACAGGGCCGCGCGCGAGGAGATGTGCAACATGGCCATGAGCCTCCAGCGCGAACTGCAGATGGAGTTCCTGCTGAAGGGTCGCAAGAAGCAACTCGGCATCAGCATGGATTTCGATTCGGGGAGGAGGCTCGGGCAGCAACTTGCCTTCAGCCACGGCATCGACCTCTTTAGGGGCCGGGACCTCGGTCTCTGAGACCCGCCTATCTACCGCCGTTGCCGCGCAGCTCTGTGACGAGGCGCCGAGCGCTCTTGCGCGATCGTATCCGCGCGTCCTGTCTGGACCGGAGCCGCGAGAGGCCACCAACCGGAGCCAGGCCAGCAATGTACCAACCAGACCGTGTGATCCGCTTGAATACCGTCCTCTCCCGAACCGGCCTGTCGCGGTCCATACTCTACCGCAGGGTCGCTGACGGCACCTTTTCCGCCCAGCTCCGGATCAGTGTCCACAGCGCCGGCTGGCGAGAGTCCTACATCGACCGCTGGGTCCATGACCCGTCGGGCTGGCGGATGGAACGCAAGATTGGCTGATGTTACCAAGAGGTGCGCGGTATTGCGTTTGTGTCGAACGCTGCCCGCATCACTCTGGCATTTCGATCCGACTTGGTCGCCCATCAACGCCGCACTCGCGTCCGCCATTCACATCGGACGCAGCAAATGGAGCGAACCACAATCCTGTTGCGGAGGACCTTGCGGCGATCCGCGGGGGGGGTCATCGGGTGTCGTCCGCACGCGCAGCGATCCCGTCGCACTGGACGGCAAGCCGACGTTCGCTGCGTCTATAACGAATGACCGGTAAGGTGGCCGAATGCTCCTGGCGCTGGATGCTATACGTTATCCCTTGGGACCCGGCCTCAACCGCCAAGTGAAAATGTACGGGCCACACACGACTGAGATCCAAGCAGAAAAAAGGCCGGGCCACCATTGCCATAGAAACATGAGAACCATTGGAGTGACAAATAGGCTCGGAACATCGACAACCCACACATACACCTGATCGTCGTCAGGATGAGGTATCTCGTCCGAAGGAAACCGCCGTTACATCTGACTCAACTTTTCTGCGCTTCTCGACATCTCCAGTCGTACGCGCGCTCAAACCTGACGCATCTCTCGCCCTGCAGATTTCCGAAGCGAAAAGTGCAGCACGTTCATTCGTCGGTCAAGACCATCGATTTGTCGTGGTTTCAACTTCCGTCACAACAGGTTGCAGCCTGGCTCGACGGGCACCTCGCACTGACCGCGCGCCTTCAGCAAGGGGACATATTTCGAAAGCTTGCGATAGTGCTGGACATGTTTTCCCTCAGGCCGCAGGTGACAGGGGGTCAAAGAGACTTTGGAAACAAGCGGTCTTCCGGGCCCAAACGGAGGTTGCAACGTGCAGGGATGGGAGTTCTGGAGCGTGGCCGTGCTGGTCGCGTTGATCGTCGGGTTCTCCAAGGGCGGATGGGGAGCGATCGGCAATCTCAGCGTTCCGCTCCTCAGCCTTGTTGTTGACCCGCTGACGGCGGCGGGACTGCTGCTCCCGGTGTATCTCGTCAGCGACGCGTTCGGTCTTTGGGCCTATCGTCACAGCTTTGACCGGCGGGTCCTTGCCATCCTGATCCCGGCGGGGCTTTTGGGCATCGGCATCGGCTGGGCCGTCATCCCTTGGGTGAACAGCAGCCTGCCCGGCGGGGAAAGCATCATTACGGGGCTGGTTGGCGCGATCGGGATCGTTTTTGCGATCTACATGATTTTCGGTGCGTCAAGCGCGGTTCCGGCGCGCGCGCCCGACCCCCGCCGTGGTCTGTTCTGGGGGTCACTGGCGGGCCTTACGAGCTATATCAGCCATGCCGGCGCGCCGCCCTATCAGGTCTTCGTGCAACCCCTGCAGCTGGAACGGCTGACCTATGCGGGCACGACGACGATCCTATTCGCGATCCTCAATGCGGCAAAGCTCGGTCCCTACTGGGTCAACGGTCAGGTCAGTGTCGGCAGCATCGAGATTGCCGCCTATCTTGCCATCCCGGCCATCCTGGGGGTGTTCATCGGGAAAATGACCGTCGGATGGGTCAGCCAGGCGACCTTTTACAAGGTCATCACCTGGGCACTGTTGATCATCGGTCTGGAGCTTGTGATCAAGGCCGTCGTTGGTGTCGATCCGTTGCTGGGAATGATCCGGGCGATTGTCGGGTAGGGCCAGTATCCTATGTCTGCGCCGCGAGAGCGTCGATCATCAGCCTGGCGTTGTCGGGACGGGGTGCTCGGACGCCAGCCTCGATCTCCAGCGCGATTTCCACGACGCGGGCGTTGACCGGCGCATCGCGGCCATGGGTGGCCAGGATGTCGACAACCCAACCGTTCACCTCCTGCACCTCGGCACGGCGGCCCTTGCGCCAGTCCTGCAGCGAGGTGGTCAGCGTATCCTCGCGCGAATAGGTCGTGAGGACCCGCTCGAAGATCTGATCGACATAGCGTTCGGGGTCGTTGCTCATCACCTGCGGCATGCCGATGATCGGCATGATGGTGGCGCCGTCCGCAAGGGCGGCCTGCATCGCCTCGTAGCCGGCGGCGCGCATCACCTCCAGCATGCCCGGCGCGCGGGCGGCAGAGTTCAGTTCGGTGTCGATGATCGCTGACGGGATCAGTTCGGCGGCGTTGACGACCAGTTTCATCCATTTGGCCGAGCGGATGTCGTCCACCACCTCGACCGTACCGGACCTGCGCAAGAGGTCGGCCACGGCATGGACGCGGGGCTGGGTCGCGGGATCGAGTGCCCCCATCGCGAACCAGGACTCGTCATGGTCGTTCTGCCGGGTCGTGACACCCGCGGTCCACATGTTCGACGCGATCTCGATCACCGCCCCGATGGTGCGTTCGCGGCCGAGGATGGCCGCGATATCCTCATGCGTCATGCCGTTCTGCAGACCGACGACCAGTCCGTCAGGCGCGAGCACCGGCTTGATCAGCTCGCAGGCCCAGCGGGTGTCGTAGGCCTTGACCACCAGAAAGACGACGTCGAACGGCTGCTTTACTTCCGCCACCTGGCAGAGGTGTAGGGCCTTAAGGGGCGGGGTCTGCAACACACGGGTCGGCAGGTTCACCGTCAATCCCACGGTGCGCATCGCCTCGACATGCGGGGGCCACTGGTCGATGAAGGTGACGTCAAGGCCTGCCAGCGCGAAGTCCGCCGCGATGGAGGCGCCCTGCGCGCCGGTGCCCAGAAAGGCGATGCGGGGGCTGGTGGAGGTCATGGCGGTCCTTTCAGATGGTCCGAAGGCGTGCCGTCAGCGGCCAGAAGCAGTTCTTCCGGCGCGGCGAAAAGCGCCCGGTAACGGGCAAGGAACCGCGCCGCGTCGGCGCCGTTCAGCACACGGTGATCGTAGGTCAGATCCAGCGGCACCATGGGGCGGGGTTGAAAGGCGCTGCCATCCCAGACGGGACGTATCTCCATGCGGGTCAGGCCAAGGATGGCGAGTTCCGGCGGATTGATGATCGGGGTGAAGGCCTCGCCCCCGATGCCGCCGAGATTGGAGATCGACATCGACGCGCCACCCAGTTCGGCGGGCCGGATGCGCCTGTCTTGCGCGCGCCCGGCAAGGTCGGTGATGGCCTCGCCGATCTCACCCAGGCGCAGGCGGTCGGCGTTGCGGATCACTGGCACCATCAGGCCGTGGGGCGTGTCGACGGCAACGCCGATATGGACGTAGTCCTTGAGGATCAGCCGGTCGCCCGCTGGTGAGAGTGACGCATTGAACCGTGGGAATTCGCGCAGGCAGCGCGCCAGGACGGCGACATGCACGGCCAGCGCGGTGATACGGCGGCCCTCGGCACGCAGGGCGGCGCGCAGGGCTTCGACCTTGGTGGAATCCACGCTGTCATGGTGGGTCACGGTGGGGATCGCCGCCGCTGCCGACAGGTTTGCAGCCGCAACTTTGGCAAAACGCGACAGGGGTTCTTCGCGCACGGGCCCCCAGGCGGCGTGGTCCACATCCGGTGCTGCGGCCTTGGTCACCGAAGGCGGGGGAACGGCACCCGTGCTTGCGCCCAGCACATCCTCGCGCGCCAGCGTGTTGCGCCCTAACCGCGCCGCGAGCGCCACCAGGTCCACGCCCAGATTCCCGGCGAGGGATCGGACAGAGGGGCTGGCGATCACCTCGGGCATTTCTGGCGTCACACCAGTTGCCGGACCGGATCTTCGATCCGGGCGGCAAGTTCGTTCAGCCAGGCTGCGGCAGCGGAATAAGGCAGTTGAGATTCGTCAAACGACAAGGTCAGCGCGAACGTCGCCCCTGTACGAGCAATAGACAGGGCCAGTCCCGTGGCCGGGACATAGCCGGTCAGCCGTGTGCCGGTCAGGTCGTTCAAGACGATCCCCACTGATGTGCCCTCGCGGCTTCCGTCCGGGCGCTGGATGGCAATCGCGGGGACCTCTGGCCCGATGGCTTGCCGCCAGGCACCGGCTGAAAAGGCCGCATGAATGCGGGCGGTGTCCGTCCCCGGCGCAGTCTTTGTCAACAGCGCGTCCAGCGCGGTCGCATCGGCGGATGCCGTCAGCACGCTACGGCCAGCGGGTGCCATCGCGGTCAGGCGGACCAGATCGGCGACATGGTAGGGCTGGAGATGTCCGGCCTCGGCCAATCGGTTCAAATCGAGGCCTGCCTCCGCGGCCAGCCGGCGCGCTTTGGGCGAGGCGAGGATGCGGTCGCCAGCGGTGGGGACAGCGACCGGCTGCAAGGCTGGACGCGACGCAGGGCGTGCGGGTTCCGGTTCGGGCGCAGGGGATTTGGCACGAGGCGCAAGGGGCAACGCCGCGACCTTTTCTGCGACAGTTGCCGCTGCCGGAACCACTTGCCCTTCAGGCGGCGAAGCATCCACCTCGGCCTTGGTTGCAACAATCCGGGCGATCACTTCGCCCACAGGGACATCCGTGCCAGCGGCAGCGGTGACAGAGGAGAGGAAGCCCGCGACGCCTGCCTCGACCTCCATCGTGGCCTTGTCGGTTTCGACCTCGAAGAGCGCTTCGCCCTTGGCAACGGCATCCCCCGGCGCCTTCAGCCAGGAAACCAGCAGCCCGGTGTCCTGCGCCATCCCGAGCGCAGGCATGATCACCTCATGCGCCACGGCCCACCTCCCCGCGCACAAGCTGCGCGGCTCGGTCCGCGACCGATTGCGGTGTCGGCACCGTCAGGTCCTCCAGCGCGGGCGAGAACGGCACCGGCACGTCCATGGCACCCATCCGCCCGACTGGCGCATCGAGGTGATAGAACGCCTTTTCACTGATCCGCGCGGCGATCTCGGCGGTGACCCCAAAGTTCTGGTGCCCCTCATCCACCACGAGCGCGCGCGAGGTCTTGCGGACCGAGGCGAGGATCGTCGCCTCGTCCAAGGGCACGATGGTGCGGGGGTCGATCACCTCGGCCGAAATCCCTTGCGCGGTAAGCAGGTCAGCCGCCGCACGGCAGACGCCGACCATCGACGAGGTGCCGACCAGCGTGATGTCGCGCCCCTCGCGAACGACGTTCGCCTGGCCGAACGGGATCAGATATTCCTCTTTCGGCACGCCCGATTTCTCGTTGTAGCTCATCTTGTCGTGCAGGATGACGACCGGATTCTCGTCGCGGATCGCGGTTTTCAACAGCCCCTTTGCCTCATAGGCCGAGGATGGCAACACCACTTTCAGCCCCGGAATATGCGCCACCAGCGCGTGCAGGGACTGGCTGTGCTGCGCTGCCGACCGCCGCGTGGCCCCAAGGTTGGTGTGGACGACCAGCGGCACGCGCAGCTTGCCGCCCGACATGTAATGCGCCTTGGCGGCCTGATTGCAGAGCTGATCCATGACAAGGAACAGAAAGTCGCCGAACATGAGGTCGACCACGGGCCGCATGCCGGTCATAGCTGCACCGACGGCGATGCCCATGTAGCCGGGCTCGGCAATGGGCGTGTCGATCACGCGAGCGGCCCCGAACTCTCCCAGAAGGCCCGTGAAGAACTTGAACGGATGGCCTGCATTCGCCACGTCTTCGCCCATCAGGAAGACGGTCGGGTCCCGGCGCATTTCTTCGAACATCGCCTCGTTGATGGCTTCGCGAACGGTGATCTCACGCATCGGCAGTCTCCGCATAGACGTGGCGCGAGACATCGAGGACCGAAGGGTAGGGGGCGGCCAGCGCATAGGCCACGGCCTCTGCGGCCTCGGTGTCGATGGTGGCGCGGATTGCGGAAAGTTCGGCGGCCGAGGCGATGCCTTGCCCCGTCAGCCAGTCACTGAACAGGGTGATCGGATCGCGCTTGGTCTTCCAGTGTTCTTCCTCGGCCTTCGGGCGGTAGTATTCCCGGTTGATGTCGCCGACGTGGTGGCCGTGATAGCGATAGGTCGCAAGCTCAATGAAGAACGGCCCTTCGCCTTTGCGCGCGCGCCCGACGAGTTGCGTCGCCAGCGCGTTGACCGCCAGCACATCCTGACCGTCGACCTTGTGCGCCTCGATCCCCATCGCCTCGGCCCGCGCGGTCAGCGACCCGGCGGCGATGGCGGCGGTGGGCGTGTATTCGGAATAGCCGTTGTTTTCGCAGGCGTAGATCACCGGCAGCTTCCAGAGGGCGGCCATGTTCATCGTCTCGTACAAAAGGCCCTGCGCGGTCGCCCCGTCGCCGAAAAAGCAGACTGTCACCTCGTCGGTGCCCCGCATCTTTGCCGAGAGTGCCGCACCCGTGGCGATGCCGGCCGACCCGCCGACAATGGCGTTGGCCCCCAGGTTGCCGTTCGCCTGATCGGCGATATGCATCGAGCCGCCCTTGCCGCCGCAATACCCCTCGGCGCGGCCCAGCAGTTCGCAGAACATCGGGCGGAACTCGGCCCCCTTGGCCACACAATGGCCGTGCCCGCGATGGGTCGAGGTGATCTTGTCGGTCACCTGCAGCGCCTCGCAGATGCCCACGGCGACTGCTTCCTGGCCCGAATACATATGCGTCAGGCCCGGCATCTTGGCCGCGAGATACAACTGGTTCGCCTGATCCTCGAAGGTGCGGATGCGCGCCATCTGGCGGTACATCCGCAGATAGTCATCGGCGTTGTGCGACGGTGGTGCGGCGGTCATGCCCTTGTCCTTTTGAACGGCGGACCCATCGGTCACGCGTCTTCCTTGCCAGCCGACGCAGCGGCCAGTTCGACGTATTTGAAGAAATCGGCTTCGCCGTCGCCTCGGGCGATCAACCTGCTCCAGCCTTCGCGAACCAGTGCCGTCAGCGGCATCGGCACCGCCGAGCCATGGGCCGCAGCCAGCGCCAGATCAAAGTCCTTGGCCATCATTCGTGCCTCAAAGGCCGGTGAGTAGTCACCCGCTCGCAGCATCGCGGCCTTGTAGCCGATGAGCGGGGAGGCGACGGCACTGGCCCCGATGGCGTCTAGCATCATCTCGCGCGAAACGCCGTTCTTCTGGCCAAGGGCCAGCGCCTCGCCTAGCATCGCGGCGGTCATGCCGACCATCATGTTCAGCGCCAGCTTCAGCACCCGCGCTTCGCAGGCCTGTCCCACATGGACCTGCCGAGCGCTGAAGGCCTGCAAAAGCGGCATCACCCTCGCCAGCGCTTCGTCCGGCCCCGAGGCGAGGACGGTCAGCTTAGCGCCTTCCGCAAAGGCAACCGAGCCCGATACCGGGGCGCGCAGATAGCCCACGCCCCGGGTTACGCAAGCTGCCGCGATCTCGGCGGATATGTCAGGCGAGATGGTGCTCATCTCAACCAGCACCGCACCCCGGTCCATCGCCGCCAGTGCACCGCCATCAACCAGAATTGCCGCCCGCAGCGCCGCATCGTCGGCCAGCATCGAAAAGACCACCTCGGCCCCGCGTGCCGCCTCACCGGCGGAGGCAGCAAGCTGCGCGCCCAACGCTACCAGCCGGTCCGCCTTGGCCGCCGTGCGGTTGTAGACAGCCAGATCGTGCCCCGAGGCCACGAGGTGCCGGGCCATGGGCTCCCCCATCTTGCCGAGACCGATCCAGCCGATCTGCATCATTCTTCCCAGGTGTTGCCGAAGCGCGGCTTTTTGGTTTCCACCCCTTCGGGATAAACGCGGTGGTTGTTGTAATGGCTTTCGCTGTGCCGCACGCCGGGCAGCATCCCGTGACCCGACCAGTACTGCCGTCCGCAAATCAGCAGGTCTTCGGCGGGAAACTTGCTGATGACCTCGCAGCCGTCCTTGGTAACCACCATCTCTTCCTCGATGCGGGCGGCGTGGTGGCTGCCCTTCGCGGGCCAGAAGGTTTCCAGCGCGAAGACCATGCCCTCCTGGATGACCTCGGGGTGGTCGATCGACACCAGACGGCTGATGACAGGGCGTTCCCAGATCGCCAGGCCGATGCCATGGCCGTACTGCAGGCCAAAGGCAGCCTCTTCGTTGGGAAAGCCGAACTCCTGCGCTTTGGGCCAGACCGAGGCGACTTCGCCGGTCGTCACCCCCGGCTTGATCAGCGCGATGGCCTGATCGAGGTAGTCGCGGCAGCGCCGATAGGCATCCATCATCTCGCGGCTGGCACTGCCGACCGCAAAGGTGCGATAGTAGCACGTGCGATAGCCCATATAGCTGTGCAGGATGTCGAAATAGGCCGGGTCACCGGGCCGCAAGGCGCGATCGGAAAAGATGTGGGGATGCGGCGCACAGCGTTCACCCGAGATGGCATTGACGCCTTCGACATATTCCGAACCGTTGTCATAAAGGAACTTGGCGGCCAGCCCGACCAGTTCGTTTTCCTTCACGCCGGGCCGGATCGCGCGGTAAATCTCGTCATATACCGCATCGACCATTCCGGCCGCATGGGTCAGCAGGCTGATCTCATCGCGAGTCTTGATGACACGGGCGTCCTGCATCAGGGCTTGCCCGTCGACAATTTGTACCCCCCGGGCCTGCAGGGCGAACAGGATCGGCGGCTCGACCAAATCGACGCCGACCGGCTCGCCCATCAGCCCGTGCTTCTCCAGCTCCCGCACGATCTTGTCGGCGACCTCTTCGGCCCGGCCCATATTGGGGGTCATGGCCCCGCGCAAGAGCGGAATCCCCGGGCGGGAGCGTTCGTCGCCGCCCATCCAAGGCGCATAAAGCGCGTGATGCTTGGCGGCAGAGCCGAAGTCCCACAGGATCGGCTCGGCTCCCCTTGCCAAAAGCGTCCAGCGCGACACCTTGTCCTGCGCCCAAGTACCGATGTTGGTGGAGGTGATGTAGCGCACGTTGGTCATGTCGAAGCACAGCAGCGCCCCCATGTCCGAGGCCGCCAGCTTGGCCTTTACCCGGTCAAGACGTTCGGTGCGAAGGCGGTCAAAGTTGATCCGCTCTTCCCAGTCCACAGCCATGGTTCCATGGGTCGCAATCGACATGACGGTCGTCCTCCCGGTTTCTATCCCCTCACGGCACGAGAGGCGGCATGGTGTTGCGTAGCATCGGCCAGTCCCGGCAAGGCGGGCCAACTTGTCCAGATCGGACGGATCAGGCGGACGACCAAAGCGCCTGTGGATCGGCGTCCGTGACGGCCTGGCCGTTCGGCGCGCTGACCAGTTCCAGTTGCATTCCCCAGGGGGCGAGAAAGTAGACCCAGGACAGGCCCCGCGACGGCCCGTCGGTCATGGTCACGATATCGCCCTGAACGGTGATGCCCTGCGCGCGAAGATGGTCAACCGCCACACCGATATCGTGGACATGGAAGGCCAGGTGGTGCCCGCCCACGTCGCTGTTCTTTGGCGGCACCATGGCCATGCCGTCCAGCTCGTACTCAAATAACTCGAAATTCGCCCCGGACTTGCAGCGCAGCATCGCGAGCTTGCGGATCACCGCGCGAGGATGCACCCCGAGCTGGCGCTGCATCCAGTTGTCATCGGCGCGAAACGGCCCAATCTCGTAGGCCAGCGAACATCCGATGACGTCGATGAAAAATCTTTTCGCCTGTTCGACATCGGGTACGGTGAAGCCGACATGATCGGTCCCCGACAGGCCCGGCAGCCCGGTCATCTTGTCGTCACCGGGTCGCAGATCATCGTCATCAGCCGCAACTTTTGGAGTTCGAAGACCTTGTCCTTGACAGTGGCAAAGGCCTTGAGATGGGGCATCTCCATGTGCTTGTCCCACTCGGCCCGGTCGGTCCAGTTCTCATAGAAGGTGAACTCGGCCGGGTCTTCGTCGTCCTGGTGCAGCCAGTATTCGACGCAGCCGGGTTCTTGCCGCGTGGGTGCGATCAACCCGTTCAGAAAGGCTTTTGTCTCTTCGATTTGCCCGTTCAGGGCACGAAGATGGGCAATGACCGTCAATTGCTGTGCCATGGTATCCTCCCAGATTACCAGTTGAACTGTCCGCCCGAGACGTTTGCCGACTCGGCGGTGATGTTGCGCGCGCGGTCGGATGCAAGGAACGCCACCGCCTCGCCGATGTCCTGCGGTTCCTGCGGTCGCGCGAACGGGATGCCGCCGACGAATTCGCCCCAGGCCTCTTCCTCGGTGATGCCTTTGTTGGCCGAGAGCTGCTTCAAGAGCGGGTCCCAGAGCGGCGTGCGCACCACGCCGGGGCAGACTGCGTTGACGTTGATGTTGTGCGGTGCCAGTTCCTTGGCCAGCGACTGCGTCAGGCCTATCACCGCGAACTTCGACGCGCAGTAGTGGCTAAAGAGCGGGATGCCTTCCTTTCCGACCATCGACGAGATCGTGACGATCTTGCCGTAGCGGCGGCTGATCATGTGCGGGATCACGGATTTGCAGGAAAAGAACACGCCCTTGATGTTGACGTTGTTGACTCGGTCCCATTCGGCCTCGTCCAGTTCGGTGATCGGCACCGATTTCGACACGCCTGCATTCGTCACCAGAATGTCGATCTGGCCGTGGGCTGCAAGAACCTTGTCGGCCACCGCGCGGCAGCTGTCCCATTTGGTCACATCCTGGGCAAGGATTTCAGCACGTCCACCCGCCTTGCGGACCGCGTCCGCCGTCTCCTCCGCATTGTCCGGGACGATGTCGGTGCAGACGACCAACGCCGCCTCGCGCGCCATGACGAGTGCTATGCCGCGTCCGATGCCGGTGCCGCCGCCGGTGATGATTGCAACCTTTCCGGCCAATTCGCCCATGGTCCATCCCTCCCTTAGACAGCGCCCGATTCAGGTACGCACAACGATCTTCAGATTCTTTCCCGCCGGGTCCAGCAAAGCCTCGAAACCCTTGCTCACCACGTCGGCGGCGTCGATGCGGGCGGTGATCACCTTTTCCACCGGGAAGGCTCCGCTCGCGATCAGCCGGGCAATGCGCGGCCAGACGGTGATCGGATAGCACCAGGTCGCCTCGATGGTGATGTCCTTCAAGGCCCAGAGCATCGCATCCACGCTGGCGCGCTTGATGTGAAGGCCGGTCTGCACGACGCGGCCCTGGCGGCGCACCGCCTCGACGCAGGCATTCAGCGAAACTTCAAGCCCGACACATTCCAGCGCCACATCGACGCCCACGCCCTCTTCGGTCAAGTCGCGCACGACCTCCAGCAGGTTCTGCCGGGTCGGGTCGACCGTCACGGCATAGGGCGCGATTTCTTCGATGATGCGGCGGCGGTGGGGGTTCGGTTCGGACACGATGATCACCGCGGCCCCGGCAGCCTTGGCGGCCAGCACGGTCAGTGCCCCGATCGGCCCCGCGCCGGAGACAAGAACCGTGGACCCCGCCGCGACGCCGCCCCGGTCGACGCCATACATCGCGACGGCGGCGGGCTCGATCATCGCGCCCTGTTCGTCGGTCAACCCGTTCGGGATCGGTTGCGCGTTGTAGTCCTTTATCACCGCCTGTTCGGCCATGCCGCCCCAGGCCCAGCTCAAGCCCACGCAGCCCATCTTTGGCGACAGGTGATGCAGGCCACGTTTGGCGTAATAGTCGTCCTGTGGCATCACCAGCGGCTGGATTGACACCCGGTCGCCTGGTCCCACATGGCTGACGGCGGAGCCGACCTTCACAACCTTGGCGGAAAACTCGTGGCCCAGGATTTGCGGATTGGTCACGCCGGTAAAGACATGGGGCGTCTGCGGGGTGACGATGGGCCCGGCGATGTATTCGTGCAGGTCGGTGCCGCAGATGCCGCAGCAATAGGGCGCGACAAGCACGTCGTCGGGCGCAAGGGGGCCGGACGGCGGCGCCACATCCTCGACGCGAATGTCGCGGGCAGCGTGAAAACGGACGGCTCTCATTTCTTTCTCCTCAGTCCGCAACGGTCAGGAACCGGTGATGCGCAACGCGACGGCCGTCGTGCCTGTCGAAACCGCGATTCCCCGAACGCGAAAAAATGGCCGCCCCGAGGGCGGTCCGCCAGCGGAAGTCTAGCAACCCCCACGCGGCTTGCTGAAATCCATTCATCCAGAATGGATGTATTCCCACGCAGGCGCTGTTAAGGTAACAGCGCTGGCACCAAAGACCCGCGGGAGGCACCACGTTGGAAAAGACCCTATCCGGGCACGAACTATCGCGTGTTATTGATTTTCTGCGCAAGATCCGGCTGCCTTTCGACACCGGCCTGCCGGGCGCGCGGCCCGATGCGTTCTGGAACGTCGTGCTGGAACTGGTGGATTGCCATATCCATCAGGTGCCCGTGACGATGACCACGCTGATCGAACTTTCGCAGGCAAGCTACGGTGCTGGGAACCGCCTTATCGCCAAGATGATCGAGGACGGCCAGATCGTGAAAGTTCCGCGCGGGCCGCTGCACAAGACCGTTTTTCTGGCTCCATCGGACGAATTGATGGCGGCCTTCATCGTCTATGCCTCGCGCGTCAAAGCGCATCTGGCGCGCACCTTCGGTCTGCGGTCGGGCACGGAAACCGAGGAGTACTACTTTGGCGGGTCGTATTTCGCGGCTCATATCATCGCACCCCTGCAAGGGCACGACATCAGCTCTGCCGCGCTGCGCAACACTCGCTTTCTGCTGCACGACGACAATTACTTCGTCTCTATGCGCAACATGTGGTCGGATTTCCGGAACGACATCGGGCGCAAGAGCAGCTTTGATCTGCGGCCGCTGCCGGAGCTTTACGAGCGCGTCGAACATGCGTTGGGCAACCCGTCGACCGCCTATGACGTCGTGGCGATCAACATGCCCTGGCTTGGCCGCTTTGCCGATGATGGGATGCTGGCCCCCCTGGACGACGCGCTGCGCAACGCGGCGATCAATCCGCTCGATTTTCACCCCTCGGTGTGGAACACCGGGCGTTGGAAGGGTCGGCAATACGGGATCCCGATCTATTGCACCGTTGAATTCCTGGCGGCGCGGCGCGAACTGTTCGAAGAGGCGGGCCTGTCCTATCCCCGCACGTTTGACGAGACGATCGCCGCCGCCCGTGCGCTGCATCGCCCGGATCGCGGGCTTTATGGCATCGCGTGGAACGCCGCGCGCGGGATGCCCATCGCGCATTCCTTCATGTTCTTTCTGGCATCGGCCGGTGGCTCAGTGATCGACATCCCACGCAAGCACGAGAACTGGCTCGACAGCCTGGACACGGACAATCCGAAACTCCGCATCGACAGCGAAGAGGGCCTGGTCGCAATCGACTATATGCGCCGCCTGGCCGAGGTGTCGCCCCCCGAGATCGAGCAGTTTGATGCCGAGCGGAACCTGACCTGCTTCATGTCGGGCCATGCTGCGCTGAGCTATTCCTGGACGATGCGCGCCGCGCGGCTGGAACATGAGCTGGGCTCGCGGGTCAAGCGGCGCGTAGCCTACCTCACCCCGCCCGTGCGCAAGGGGCGGCAGGTGACGGCACCCGTGGGGGGCTTCTTGCTGACGATCCCCGCCTATATCGACGCCGAGCGCAAGCGCGAGGTGGTCAACGCCATCGCCTGGATGGCCTCGCCCGAGGCGATGAAGGCCCATGTCCAGAACGGCTTTCCGGTGGCACCTCGCTTTTCGGTCTGCGCCGACCCTGAAGCGCTTGCCTCGTCGCCGCTGGTCAGTTTTGTGGACCGAATGGCGCGGCGGCATGAGCTGAACACCTGGTCACGTCCGCCGATCCCGGAATATGTGGCGATCGAGGCCGCACTGGGAACCGAGATCTATGCCGCGGTATTCGAGGGCAAGCCACCGCGTCAGGCGCTTGCGGCTGTCGAAGCAGCCGTGGGCCATGCGCTGAAAGCCCGCACCTCGACGGCGCGCGGCCGAAGCCGGGGTGCCGTGGCGTGACGCTCTCAGCCCGCTGACCGTCCGCGTGCGGCGGAGTAGATCAGCGCGGCGGTGAGGATGAGCGCACCTTGAAAGACGTATTGGTATGTCTGCGAGAGGCCAAGGAAGGTTACGATGCTGAGAACTTCGGTCAGAAGCAGCGCGCCCAGGACCGAGCCGACGAAAGTGCCCCGCCCGCCCTTCAGGCTGGTGCCACCCAGAACCACCGCCGTGATGCTGGCAAGCGTGTAGTTTGCTCCCTGCGCCGGGTCGCCCACGCCGATCTGCGCCATCAGCATCACGGCCGCCAAGGCAGCGAAAAGCGCCGACACTACGTAGCCCGCAATGAAGACGCGGTCGTTGCGCAAACCAATGCGCCGCGCCGATTGCTGGTCTGATCCCAACGCGCGAAGCTGCATGCCGGGCCGGGTGGACCGAAGAACATATTCCCCCAACAGCGCAAGCAGCACCAGAACCACAAACGCCACGGGCACCGGCCCAATCTTCCAGGTGATGACCTCGACGACGGGATAGGTGATGTAGCCGCCGGGCGCGTCGCGGAACAGGAAGCTCACGCCCTGCAACCCGATGAACATCGCCAGCGTCGCGGCAATTGCGGTGAAATTGGCAAAACGGATCAGGACACCGTTTACGAGCCCAACGATGATCGCCGCCATGGCCATAAGACCGAAGCCCAGGGCTATGGTCCCCGCACCAGCCTCGTCGATCACGAAGAACGACGCGATGATGACCAACAGACCCATCAGCGGTCCGACAGACAGGTCGATCGCCCCCAGCATCAGCGCGACCGTCTGACCCAAGGCGACGAAGCCCAGGGCCGTTGCCAACAAGAGGATGTTCGAGATGTTGAAGCCGGACAGGAAGTTGGCGTTCTGCGCATAGCCAAAAGCACCGAGCAGGATGATCACCCCCAAGAGCGGCACCGCGGCGGCATTATCCAACTGCACGAAGTGCCGCCAGCGACCCTGTCGCGCCGCTTGAGCGCCGTCCTGTTGTCCCTCAGCATGGGTGGCCGCACCGACCGCCGCCGAAACGATGCGGTCTTCGCTGACATCCGCGCCGGTCAGCGTTTCGACCAGGCGTCCGCGCGACATGACCAGCACCTTGTCGCATAGCCCCTGAAGTTCGACCGCATCCGAGGAATTGACGATGACGGGGGTGCCCTGGGCCGAAACCTCGCGCAGGATGCGGTAAATCTCGGCCCGCGCACCGACATCGACACCCTGCGTCGGTTCATCCGCGACGATCAGCTTTGGCTCGGCCAGAAGGGCGCGCGCCATCACGACCTTTTGCTGGTTACCCCCCGACAGCGACGACACCGCCGCCTCCATGCTGGGTGCCTTGACCGCCAGCGAGGCAAAGGTGCGCCCGACATCCTGAAGCTCGCGGCGGCGGTTCATCACCCCCGCCGTGGCAAAGCGATCAAGTGCTGCCAGTGCCGCGTTCTCCCGGATGGTCAGGTCACCCGCCAGACCTTCGACATGCCGGTCAGAAGGCATGAATGCGGACTGACCCAGAAGTTCCGCCTGAGTCAGCCCGCAGCCGCCAAGTGTCACCTCGCCCCGAAATGGATTTAGGCCCGCCAGGGTACGCACAAGATCGGTCTGGCCGTTTCCGGCGACCCCGGCGATGCCCACGATTTCGCCCTGCCCGGCGTCAAAGGCCACGTCCCGAAAGCCTTTGCCGCTCAGGTTGCGAACGGTCAGGGTCACGTCGCCCGACGCCATGGCCTTGGGCGGAAAGGTCGACTCCAGCGTCCGTCCGACGATCAGGCGCAGCAGGTCTTCGTCCGAAACATCCCGCACAAGACCGCCGCCGCGCACTTTGCCGTCGCGCAGCACCGTCACGCGTTGCGCGATCTGGCGCAGCTCTGCCAGGCGGTGGGTGATGTAGATCACCGAGGTGCCAGCGGCCGCAACCTCGCGGATGCGCGCAAACAGAAGGTCGGTCGAATCCTGGTCCAGCGACGCCGTCGGCTCATCCAGGATCAGAAGTTTCGGCTTAAGCGCCAATGCCTTGCCGATTTCCAGAAGCTGCTTTTGCGCAACTGTCAGGGTGTCGCAGCGCGCCGTGAGCGAAAGCTGAAGGCCAACGGAGTCGAGAATCGCCTGTGCGACTGTTCGTGGTGAGCCGGTGGCGAAAACGCGGGGCGGCAGGGCGACTTTCAGGTTCTCGATCACCGAAAGATCGTCGAGGATAGCGGGGTGCTGGTAGGAAATGGCGATCCCGGCGAAGGCGGCGATGTCGGGCGTAAGGTGAGACATGGTCGAGCCGTCGATCACGATCTGACCGGCATTGGGACGCAGCACGCCCGAGATGATGTTCATCAACGTGGACTTTCCGGCACCGTTCTCGCCAAGGATGGCATGCACTTCGCCGTCGTGGAACGTGACGCTGACGTCGGTCAGCGCAGCAACGCCCGCAAAGCTCTTGAAGATGCCGCTCAGCTCAGCAACCACCCGTCCCGTCGCCATGACCTCGTCCCTCGGCATCCTAGCCACGTCTCCATTCATTTTGGATACCCCGGCCACAAGGGCCAGGGCATTGCCCCGGCGGCTACGCACCGCCGGGGCCGCAACTCGGCTACTGGTCAATTACCTTGGTCTGATCTTCGGCCGAAAGCTCTGCGGAAAGATAGATTGCACCAGGCAGGTCCGGGCGGCATTGGACCGCGCTCGGGCTGCCAGAGACGGAGTTTTCGAACATCGGCGCCTCGAAGATCTGCTCTTCGGGAACCGTACCGCCGGTGGCCAGCGCAACGGCCCAACGCATGGCAAGCCGGGCATTGTCGTTGCCGGTGGCCGTGGTGAACAGCTTGAAGTTCGGGTTCTTGTCCTTGTTGTCGGTCCAGAAGCACCCAAGCGAGTTGCCGTCCGATGTGGCCAGCGCCGGGATCGACACGCCGAACTTTTCAAACGACGGCAGCGCGCCGACCAGCGAAGGGCCGAAGTCCGAGATGATCACGCCGATGTCGGGGTTCTTCGAGATTTCGGCGGTCAGCACCTGCTGGGTCAGCGCGGGGTCCCAATTGGTGACGGCGAACGGCTCCGGGTTCACGAAGACATACTCCGGCCCAAGGACGTTCTTCAGGCCTTTGAGTTCATCCAGACCCTGGCTGTTGCCTGCGGGTCCGGACAGGAACAGCACCTTGCCGCCTTCGGGCATGATTTCCTTGATCCAGCGGCCCCAGTTTTCGCCGTCATTGACGAAGGACGCGCCGATCCACTTGTTGTAGTTCTCGCCTTCCTTGCCGCCGATGTCGACGCGGTAGGGCACCACGACGGTCCCCGCCTTGAAGACTTCGGTCACTGCGGGCAGCACTGCCGGACCAGCGTCACCAAAGACCACCAGGGCATTCACGCCGCGCGCGGCCATGCCCTTGATGTCAGAGATCGCCTTTTGCGTATTGCCCTGGCCATCGGCATATTCGACCGCCGTGATCGAGGGACATTTCATCGCCTCTTCGCGGGCCGAGGCCGTGGTGATCTGGCGCCAGCTGTTGCCGCCGAAACCGTCCAGCAATGCGACCGATGCCTGGTTCGGGCCGCACCACGATGGCACATCCTGCGCCATCGCTTGGCCGCCCATCAGTGCCATTACGGCAACCGACGCAGCAAAGCCCGTCTTCTTGATCGAGTTGGTCATCCCTTTTCCTCCCTGGATGATAGTAGAAGTCTTTTCAGTCCCTTCCATCGCAGCGAATAGACCGCGATGCCGAAGCCCAATGCGAAAGCCTGGATGATGGTCTGGGCCGAGTACGGCAGCCCGACCGACAATGCGAACTGGCTGAGCAGCGTCAGAAAGAACGCCGCGATCAGAGTCGAGACCGGAAACCCGCGTCCGCCCAGCAGCGATGTGCCCCCAAGGACCACAACCGCCACCGATGGCAGCAAAAGCGGGTCGCCCTGAAAGGCCGTCGGTTGCGTGGTGATCCCGGCGATCAGGATACCCGCAATGCAATACAGTACCTGCGCCAGCACATAGGCCGTCATCTGATAGGTCCGGACGGGCAGGCCGATGGCACGAGCCGCCAGGGGGTTTGCGCCGATCGCCTCGAACCGGCGTCCGGCCACGGTGCGCTTCATTGCGAACCAGATCACTGCCAGGATCGCCAGCGCGAACAGAACCGAATGTCCGACGCCAAAGATCTCGCCAGCGGCGATGCGGGCCAGAAGATCGGTGGTGATCCGCGGCACCCCGCCCGACACTGCAAAGACCCCGCCGTAAAGCAGCGCATTCATCCCGATTGTCGCGATGATGGCGTTGAGCCGCAGGATGCCGATCAGGACACCGTTCAGCACCCCGGCGGCCACGGCGCAAGCCAAGGCCAGCAGGACCGCAGGCAAAAGCTGCGCATCGTTCCCCGCCGGATAGTGCGAAGCGATGACCACTGCCAGCGACACGCCCCCCGGAACTGACAGGTCGAACCCGCCCTGCTGGACGACCAGCATCTGACCTAGCCCCACTATGGCCAAGATCGCCGCAAACGGCAGCGACCCGGACAGCGCACCGTAAGACAGCGCCGAAGGCGCGAAGACTGCGCAAAGCGCCACCAGCACCAGCGTCGACATCACCACCGTCAGGAATTCGCGCGTAGGACGCAGCCGCAAGCTGCCGCCCATCCCGGACATCACGTAGGTGCTGTCACCGCCTTCACTCATCATATGCCCCCGGCGTTGCTCGCCCGGGCTCCTTTCTGCCAGATGTTTCGGGGCCCGCAGGCCGTTCTTGCAGTCATGCGATCTGCAACGTCACCTTGACCGCCCTTTGTGCGTCCTTGCCCAACTCAAAGGCCGCAGCGGCCTGATCGAGCGGAAAGTGATGTGTCTGGATCGGCGACAGGTCGATGCCGGTGCGTTCCAGAAACCGGATCGCGGCCGGCCAGACACCCGGCGAGCCGATGCAGCCCTTCACATTCAGGTTCTTGATCTGGATCTTGCCCAGATCGAGCGAGATCTTCTGGCCGATGTTGATCCCGACCATCGAGACGCAGCCCTCGTCGCGGGCATACTCAAAGACGTTGGCCAACGATGATGCATGGCCCGCGCATTCCACCACCAGATCGGCACCGCCCCGGGTCAGCTCTTTCACCGCCGCGACCGGGTCGCCTGAAGACGGGTCCACCACCGCGTCGGCACCTAGCTGCATCGCCACGTCACGCCGCAGCTTTACTGGATCGATCACGATCACCCGCGCGCCCATGCCGATGGCGGCGGCTGCCGTGACCAGTCCGATCGTGCCGCCGCCCGACACGACGACAGTGTTGGACGCGTTGACGCCACCATGGCGCATGACCGCGTAGTATCCGCAGGTAAAGGGTTCGATCAGCGCGCCTTTGGCGTCGTCCACGGCGTCGGGCAGTTTGTGCAGCCACTCGGGCCGTGCGCCGAAATATTCGCGGTCCGCGCCGTCCATGGAAAAGCCGAAATGGTGGATGCGCTCGGGCGTGTTGATGACGCATTCGCCGACGACGCGGTCGCCCGCCTGCATGTTCTTGACGTTGCGGCCCACCTCGACCACTTCGCCCACCCATTCGTGGCCAGGCGTCACCGGGTACGAGATCGGAATGATATACTGACCCGCCAACAGCTCGTAATCCGAATGGCAGATGCCGACGCGGCGCGACCGTATCATCACCTCGTTGTCGTCGATCCGGGGCGATTGCACCTCGGAGACGACCAGCTTTTTCGGCTCGTCAAAGATCAGCGCCTTCATGTCGTCCTCCCAAGTCTTGCCGCGTTAAGAGACGGCTTCGAGCTTTCCGCTTTGTGCCGAGGCGAAGACCGCCTCCAGCAGCGCGATATTGTTCACCAGATGATCGGCGGTGATCGGATACACCGCCTGGCCCCTGACTGCGCGGGCAAAGGCCACCAGATTATCCTTGACCGGTTCGGCCGGTGGCACCTCGGTCGTCGTGATCGGCCCACCGGCATTGGCAGAGGTCACGATCCAGCCGTCCGGTGCCTCGACATGTGCCTTGTCGCGGACGTCGATCCAGCCTTTTGAGCCATACACGGTGAACCGCGACATGAAGGGATTCGCCAGCGAGGCGGAGACATAGGATGTACCACCGCCCTTGAACTTCACATAGGCCGACACGGTGTCACCCTGCGGCAGGTCCGACGACAGCTGCTCGCAATGACAAAGCACGCTTTCCGCCGGGCCCAAAAGTCGCACCGACAGGTCAAGAAGATGGATGCCCGTCGCCGTCATCCCACCTGCCGGGCCGTTCTCGGCCTTGAGACGCCAGTTGTCACGATCCAGCGCCAGGAACTTGTCATGGCTGAAATTGGCCTCGATCTGCTGGATGCGACCCAGCTCGCCCCGATCGGCGCGGTCCAGCATGTCGGCAATCGGCGGATCCCAGCGGCGTTCGTGTCCCATGCCGAGGACCAGCCCGGCGTCGCGGCACAAGTCGACCGCTCGCTGTGCCCCCACCCGGGTCATCGCCAGCGGCTTTTCGCAAAAGACGTGCTTTCCGGCCGCCACCGCTGCCTCGATCTGTGCGCCGTGCAGCGTATGTGGCGTCGCCAGCACAACCGCGTCGACGTCAATGTCGGCCAGCGCGTCCGCATAGTCGGCTGACAGCGCAACCCCCCGCTCGGCACAAAGCGCCGCAACCGAAGCTACATTCGGTTCCACCGCGCGGACGACCTGAATGTCCTGTGGCGCGGCTTGCAGCACCGCCAGCATTTTCTTGCCCCACCAGCCCATGCCGATCAGGGCGATGCGGATGGGTCCCTTGTTCGCGGCGGACGCGTTCATGACGGTATGATCTTCAACGCGCGCAACTCGTCAAAGACGTCGAAAAAGCTTTGTGGCGTATGGCGATAAGCGGTGAACCCGAGCTTGCGGCTGTTCGCCATGTCAGTAAAGCATTCCAGTGTGCGCCCGAGGTCGGCATCGCTGTGCCACCAGGACGCCAGCTTGCCCACCGTAATGTCCTGCAGCGCGTGCTTGGCCACGATGTCGGCCCAGACCTTGGGCGCGTCGGCCATCTGGGTTTCCAGCGGGGTCGGGTGTCCCGGATAGGGTGCCGCCTCAAGCCCGAAATACCCTGCAATCTGCGCCCAGAGCCAGGTCCAGCGGAACACCTCGCCGTTGACGATGTTGAAGGGCGTGTTGGCCGCAGCGGGCGTGTCCGCGGCCCACAAAAGCTGATCCGCGAGGATTCGTGCATCCGTGACGTCGGTGACGGCGTTGTATTGCTCGGCCGAGCCCGGATATACGAAGGGCCGTCCGGTGTGCTTGCAGATCGAGGCATAGACGGCCAGCGTCACTGCCATGTTCATGGCATTGCCGACGACAAAACCGATCAGCGTATGTGGCCGGTGGACGGTCCAGGTGAACCCGCGCTTGGCAGCGAATTCAAAGACAACGTCCTCTTGGGCGTAGTAGAAGTTCGGCCCCGGCAGGCGCGGGCTGGATTCGAGGAAAGGCGTGTAGGGCTTGATCTTGGCATAGTCCTCGAACGAGCCGAGGTAATGCTTGAGCCCCGTCACCAGCGCCACGTGCTGCAACGGGGCAACCTCTATCCCTTCAAACAGCGTGCGCAGCATCCCGGCGTTGACGCGGACATTCTCGGCCTCGTTCGCCTCGCGCGACCAGATGCAGAAAAACACATGCGTCACGTCGGACGCCGCCGCCAGCGCCGCCTTTGCGGTCCCCGGGTCCTTCAGGTCCGCCTCGATGTGCCGGTCAGACCATGGCAAGTCAGCCGGCCCGCGCGACAGCGATACGACTGTCCAGCCGTTCGCTTTCAGCAGTCGGCCGGTGTAGCTGCCCGACAGTCCCGTCGCCCCAACGATCAGCGCTACGCGTTTTCCGTTCATTCGTTCTCTCTCATATCGTTCGTCCGCATCAAACCCGCCGACTTTTCCCGGGCTATCCGACACTGGTCATGACCAGCCGGTCTGACCACGACGCCGCCCCCGGATGTCGTACCTGTCGCTGCGACCGTCTCATCCCGCAAGGTCCGGCGAGAACTCGTCAACGCGCACCTGCGCCTTGACCAGACCCCTCCTACGAAAATAAAACTACCAAATCAGGGCCGCACGATTGCGACTGAATTATCCGAATTGGATATCTGCCGTCCGGACGAGCCACTCTGTCTCGTCCACTGGGACTCGTCGACGGCCAAGTTAAGCATCGCAAGCTCGCAAACGCTTTCCTCGATTTGGGCCGCAGTCGACGATCTGGGCCGGTGATGGGAACGTTGTCTCAAGCGGGGCTTTCGGCCGAACAATGGGGAGACGTGCCGAGGACGTGGCTCCTACTCTATCCGTTCAAGCCGTCTGCCTATCGGCACTCTTGCTGACTGCGAAGGTTCGAAAAGGTCAAGGCGGATGACCGTTCCCACGCGCCGCCTTGCAGCAAAAGCATCGATCACGAATGACAGCTAGTCGGATGTTGCGTACGCGTCGGTGGAAGGACTCGCGGCAGCCTCGACGGACGGCTACAGTCGGGAATGCCGCATCGCGGCAAGCCGAGAGGTCGAGCGTTGGCTTTGAGCTGAAATCTCGTTCAAGTTGCGGCAGATAGGCCCGGTGCGTTAAGTCCGATCGGCGGCAATCGGGACAAGCGATTCAGCAAATACAAGATCGCAGGCCTCATGGCCGCGGCGCCGAATCGAAAGAACTTACCTATTCACTCATCATCGCTCCCAAATCGCGGTGATGGGAAAAATGTTGGCAAGAGAAACGCGATATTCAAATTTAATCATCTAAATCAGTAAGCTAGTCAGTCCTGTTGGTGGAGCCAGGGAGGATCGAACTCCCGACCTCTTGAATGCCATTCAAGCGCTCTCCCATCTGAGCTATGACCCCACCGGAGAAAAATCGAGCCATGGGCGGCACGATGGCGGGTATTTAGGGTAGCGCGTCGGGGGGTGCAAGGGGAAAATCCGCCTTGCGGCCCGGCGTTTCGCGTCAGACTTCTTCCTCATCGCCGGGCACATCGGCCAGGTCGTCGAGCGAGACATTGTCGTCGGCATCATCTTCCAGAAGATCGTCATCGAGCTCGCCTTCGTCGGCGGGCGCGCCTTCCAGAAGGACGTCTTCGGCTTCGATATCCTCGACCAGAGGGTCATCGTCCTTTTCGGGAACGGCGCGCGAAATGACCGAGGCTGCCATTTTGCGACGGACAGATTCGATGTCCACGACCTCGCCCGTGTAGGGGCTGACGATCGGGCTGCGGTTCAGGTCGTAAAAGCGCTTGCCGGTCGTTGGGCAAATGCGCTTCGTGCCCCATTCTGCTTTGGGCATAGTCATCCCTTTGAGTGGTCAGTGGCGAGAAAACCGTCGCTTGCCATAGGCGCGAGCGACTGTCAAAGCCTTTTATGCAGCTCGGGAAGTGGCTATGTTCGGGTCAGGTTTCAAGGGGATGACATGCCGGTCTTGCCAGGCCCGCCACCGGTCGAGGTGCATCTGAAGCGCGTCGCCCGGGCGCGGCGATTCTCGCTTCGCGTGTCACGGCTGGACGGGAAGGTCACGCTGTCGATGCCGCTGCGCGCCCGGGAAGGCGAGGCGATGGCCTTTCTGCGTGGTCAGGAAGGCTGGTTGCGGCAGACGCTGGACGCGATGCCGGACTCGGCGATGCGGCCGGTTCACTTGGGGTTGGCCCTTCCGGTCGAGGGTCGCGAACTCGTGGTCTCTGCCGGATCGGGCCGAGGGGTCCGTGTTGAAGACGACCGCCTGCTTGTCCCCGGCGACCCCGCTACTGCCGGGGCCCGTGTTGCGGCCTGGCTGAAGACGCTGGCCCGCGACCGACTGGCGCGGGCCTCGTCCCACTATGCGGGGCTGGTTTGTCGCCAGTACACGACGCTTGCGTTGCGCGACACCCGCTCGCGCTGGGGGTCTTGTTCGCCGGACGGGCGGCTGATGTATTCCTGGCGGCTCATCATGGCCCCACCCTTGGTGCTGGACTATGTGGCCGCGCATGAGGTGGCACATCTGGTCGAGTTGAACCATTCGGCGGCCTATTGGGCGGTCGTTTCCCGCATCTGCCCCGGTTGGCGCGCCCAGCGGGCGTGGTTGCATGCGCATGGGCAGTCGCTGCATCGCCTGCGCTTTCAGGATTGACCGCCGCCGGGCCGGGGTGTTTCCCTGCAGCGTATGCTGACCCCTCGCCCTACCGACCCCAACGCCGCCGCGCATGAGAGGGTTTACCGCACGCTTCGCCAGCAGGTCATGCATGGCGAGCTTGACCCCGGTCAGCCTCTGACCCTGCGCGGTCTGGGAAAACTTTTCGGCCTCTCGATGACCCCGGCCCGCGAAGCGGTCCGCCGGTTGGTCGCCGAAGGGGCGCTGACGCTGTCCTCGTCGGGTCGGATCTCGACCCCCGAGCTGACCCCCGAACGGATCGAGGAACTGGCGTCGATCCGGGCGCTGCTGGAGCCGGAGATGGCAGCCCGTGCCCTTCCCCGTGCCCATTTCGCCCTGATCGAGCGGCTGGCGGCGATCAATCTGGCCAATGGCGAGGCGGCGGTGACGGGGGACGCGGTGGCCTATGTGCGGACCAACCTGGAATTCCACCGCACGCTTTATCTGCGGGCCCAGACCCCGGCGATGCTGGCGATGTGCGAGACGGTGTGGCTGCAGCTTGGCCCGACCATGCGGGTGGTCTATTCGCGGGTCAAGCGGAGGGAGCCGCCGCAGCATCACCGGATGATCCTGGCTGCGCTGAAGGCGGGGGACGAGCCGGGGCTGCGGCTGGCGGTGAGGACCGACGTGACCCAGGGGCTGCGGCATCTGGCGGGGTAGTGTCCACGGTGGACAGTTTTCTGAGGCCAGCGAAATCAAGAGGTTGGTCGTGGGCATTAGGGGATTGGCAAGGAATTTCAGGGCCAACTGTCGATGCAGAGAGCATGCATGAGTAAGTCGTCTGCCAGCAAGAAAATTGAAGACGAAGCTTCAGAGATGACGCTGGAGCAACTCAATGCCACTATTTCACGCATGAGGCATGGCTGGGAAACTGGAGGGAGTTCGCAGGGAAGGCGTGCTTTCTTCAAGGAGCTAGTTAAGCTGGAGGCATTGCGAGAAGAGCGCTTTCAGATCGAAGCGCCGAAGCGAAGGTACAATCGCTAGCTGCCTTCAGGTCGCAACAGTAGGTCTTGCGGGTTACCCTTCCTTTGACCGGAATCAAGGCGCTTGCGCCGCCGGGTAGCGCCCGACCGCCCCCTCGGGCGGGCGTTTTTGTAGCGTCAGCCTGCAGATCTTCGGTGGGAGGGGTTGCACCATAAAGCGCCTAGAACTGCCGTTGTTCGCCCACCCGGCGGTCGGGCGCTACCCTCTGATCTGTGCTTTGGTGCATCCGCGCACAATCGCCGACCGCATTTGCGCCTTGGCGCGAGGGCCGGTTCACCCCATCTTCTGCCCAACGCAATTCAGGAGACATCCCATGTCCATCCGTCCCGTGATCGAAACCCGCCGCGCCCAGCCGCATATCGAAGGCGCGGGCGTACATCTGCACCGCGCTTTCGGGTTTCAGGACCCGACCGAGGCGGACCCGTTCCTGCTTTTCGACGATTTCCGGGGTGACCGACCGCGGGATTATATGGCCGGGTTCCCGTGGCACCCGCATCGGGGGATCGAGACCATTACCTACGTTCTGGCGGGGACGGTGGAGCATGGCGACAGCCTTGGCAATCGGGGCATTCTGGGGCCGGGGTCGTTGCAGCTGATGACCGCCGGAAGGGGCATTCTGCATCAGGAGATGCCGAAGGGCGACGACCTTGGCCGGATGCATGGCTTTCAGCTCTGGGGCAACCTGCCGCGCGCACTGAAGATGACGGCACCGCGCTATCAGGACATTCCGGGGGTCGAGCTGCCCGAGCGGCATGAGGACGACGGCACCAGCATCCGCGTGGTCATCGGCGACTATCGCGGCGTCAAAAGCCCGGTCGAGGGGATCGCGGCGGACCCGCAGTATCTGGATGTCTTCGTGCCTGCGGGCAAGCGGAAGAGCTTTCAGATCGACACGCGGCGTCGGGCCTTTGCCTATGTCTTCGAAGGTGCCGCCAGTTTCCGGGATGCCGCGCGGCCCGAGGGCGTGCTGTTGGAAAAAGAGGTCATGGGTCAAGAGGTCAACATCCGTGACCTGTCGGGCAACCGGACGCTGGTGCGCTTTGGCGCGGGCGATGAGGTGACGGTGACGGCGGGGCCGGAAGGTGTGCGGTTCCTCCTCATCAGCGGCGCGCCGATCGAAGAGCCGGTGGCCTGGGCCGGGCCGATCGTGATGAACTCGGAAGCCGAGCTGCGCCAGGCTTTTGCCGAACTGCGCAACGGCAGCTTCATCAAGCCGGCACACTAAGAAAGACAGCGGATCGCCTCTGGCGATCCGCGCTTTTCTGGCAGCTATGCTTCAGCGCATGGTCTGCACGAGATTGTCGAACCGGCTTTGAGTGATCCCAAGTCCCGCGGCCAAACCGGCAAGGAACTTCTTTTCTACCCTGTCGAATGCGCCGTCGGACCCGACGACGATGAGCGCCACTTTGAGCAAAAGCTCTTTCTGCGCGATGGCCAGGCCAGAGCTGAACCTTGCGAAGTCCTTGTGCTGAAGGCTGCTTTCGCAATTGGCCACAACCTGCCGGATCTTGCGGCTATCGACCTTGACGTCGGTGGTCCTCTCGACAATCTCGGCAATCATGTTGATCTTCTGATTTCCGATCTCTCCGCTTGCTTTGGCGGCATGGCAGGCGACATCAAGCACGCGCTGCACATGCCCCGGCAGTCCGTTCATTCCCGAGGCACGGGCGCGGGCCCGGAACTTTGACCGCAGGGCCCAGAGGATGGCAAGTGCCGCCACCAGGCCAGACAGGACCGGGGCCATCTGCTGCGCCTGGCTGAGCGAAGGTTGGTCGGGGGTGTCGGCGGGAATGAAGCCTGCGGCCCGCGCCTCGGCAAAGGCTTCGGGCGTCAGGGCCACGTATCTGTCGGTGTCGCAACGGTTTTCGGCCAGCACATAGCCACGGGATTCGAACAGATACGGGATGAAAAACGCGTGGCGCTTGTTGATCAGATGGCAGAGCGAAAGCGGCTTGCCCACGGCTTCCTCGGTCGGACCGGCGAAACTGGCCACAAATTCCATCTGCTCGCTCTGGCCGCCGAAGCCGCCAAGACCCGCACCTTTGGCTTCGGCCGCTGTCGCAAGGCATAGGGTCATGAGCGTCAGGGCGAGGCCGATCTTGAGGAAGGTCATTCTGTCTCTCGTATTGCTATCCCGTCCCAGAAACCGAATGGGCATGGCGTCTTTGTGGCCAAGGCGAGCAATCTTCGTGATCACCGTCCGCGGGGCGGGTTCGGCATCTGCCATGTGTGATTTGTGGCGAAGGTCCGTCGAGGCGCCCGGAACCATCGAGCGCCCGGCTTGCAACCCGGGCGGAATGCCGCAAGAGTGTCGCGCGACGCTGGCGCAGACCAGCCTTTCGAAACCGGACAAGACTGCGGGACACCACGGATGTATATCAAGCCCAGGGGGGTTCGGCACTACCGGTTCCTCGACGCGCTGCACGGGCAGCGTCTTTTCGACTGGTATCTGGAAATCGGCTGTCGGGCGGGTCAGTCTTTCGCGCCGGTCCGCAGCAAGACCATTGCGGTCGACCCGTTCTTTCAGGCCGAGATCAATATCATCGGCCAGAAACCCGCGTTACATGTCTTTCAGGCGACCAGCGATGATTTCTTCGCGACGGGGTTTCTGGGGCGGAACGGAATCCGGATCAGCGCGGCCTTTCTGGACGGGATGCATCTCTTCGAATACTTGTTGCGCGATTTCATGAACACCGAAGCGAACAGCGATCCGGCGGGCGTGATCATGATGCATGATTGCGTGCCCTATGATTTCGGGATGACGACGCGGGATCTGAAGAAGCTGCCGCGGGGGGCCTGGACGGGGGATGTGTGGAAGCTGATCCCGATCCTGCAGACCTGGCGCCCCGACCTGACGCTGACGGTGCTGGATTGCCGTCCGACGGGGATCCTCTGTGTCAGCGGCCTGAACCCCGAAAGCCGGGTGCTGCGTGAAAGCTATGACAAGATCGTCGGGGAGTTCGAAAACCTGGACATCGAGGCGTTTGGTGTCGAGCGCTTCTTCAAGTCCTTCGAGCTGACCAGCGCCCGGCAGGAACTGCGCGACGGGTTCCCTATGTTCGCGCCGGTAAGCCTGGCCCCCGAGACGGCGCTGGCACCCCAGAAGATCACACCCTGAGGCGTCAATCCTGGGCGCGCAGCGTCCGGGCGGGGCGGACGGAGAGGGGGCGAAGCGCGAAGGCGAGGCCCGCGAGGAGGGTGGCGAGCACCCCCCCGGCGACGATGCCAAGTGCCGAGACGGGTTCGAACCGGTACGTGCTGTCCATGACGAAGGTCATCACCGCCCAGCCGGAAATCCCGCCCGCGATGACCGCGACGACCCCAGCGGCGGCGCCCATCAGGGCGGACCGAAGCGCGAAGCTGGCAAGGATCTTACCCCGCGTGGCGCCAAGGGTCTTCAGGATCGCGGCTTCGTAGATACGGGCGCGTTCACCTGCTGCTGCCGCGCCGATCAGGACGACGAAGCCGGTGAAAAGCGTCCCGGCGGCGGCCCAGGCGGTGGCGGTGGCGATGGCCGACAGCGCCTCAGCCACCCGGTCCACCGCCTCGCGGATGCGGATGGCGGTGATGTTGGGCCAGGTTTTGGTGACGTCCTTCAGGATTGCCGCCTCGGCCTCGGGCGGCACGTAGACGGTGGCGATGTGGGAATGGGGGGCACCGGCAAGGGCGGCCGGGTTCATCGTCATCACGAACCCCATTCCGGCGTTTGAGAAATCGACCTCGCGAAACGAGGTGATCGTGGCGACGATGTCGCGGCCCAGGATGTTGACGGTCATGTGGTCGCCGAGGGTAAGACCGATCTCGGCGGCCTCTTCGGCGGCAAAGCTGATCTGCGGCTCGCCCGCATAATCGGCGGGCCAGAAGGTACCGGCGGTGACGCGGGTTTTCGGGCCCGGCTCGGCGGCATAGGTGATGCCCCGGTCGCCGCGCACGACCCAGTGGTCGCCGGCGACTTCGCGTGCCGGACGGTCGTTGATCAGGGTGATGACGCCGCGCAGCATGGGGGCAGTTTCGATGTCGGTCACGGCCGGGTTCGCCTTCATGCGGGCGAGGAAGGGGTCGATCTGGTCGGGCTGGATATCGACGAAGAAGAAGGCGGGGGCACGGGTGGGCAGGTCGGTGGCGATGGCCGCGCGGAGGTTCCAGTCGATCTGGCCGACCGCCGCCAGCACGGAAAGACCAAGGCCGAGCGACAGGACGACCGAGGTCGCGTCGGACCTTGGCGCGCCGATGGCGGCAAGGGCAGCGCGGGTGGCAGGGCGGCCGTGGGTCAGGCGGGTGCGGGCAAGGCGGCGGGTCGCGTAGCGCAGGCCCATGGCGGCAAGCGCGAGGATGAGGAGCGCGCCCAGAACCCCGCCTGCCGCGCCCAAGGCAAGCTCTGGGATGCCGGAAAGCCAGGTGGCGCTGCCGATCAGGGTGGCTGCAAGAAGGCCAAGGGCAGCAAGGTAGCGCTTTCTTGGCCAGGTCCGGGTGCCAGCACCACCACGATAAAGGGCGGCGGGGCGGATGCGTTCGGTCCGGGCAAGGGGCAGAAGGGTGAAGATCAGCGCGGAAAGCGTGCCGTAGAACCCTGCCTCGGCCAGCGCCTTCGGCGAGAGGCGGATATCGGCGGGGAAGGGCAGCGAGGCCTCGATCATCGGGGCGGCAAGGATCGGGACCACGGCCCCAAGGGCAAGACCCATCACGATGCCAAGGCCTGCAAGAAGGGCGACCTGCCAAAGATAGCTGCGGAAGATGAGGCCACCTTCCGCGCCAAGCGTCTTCAGAGTGGCGATAGTTTCGGTCTTGCCATCAAGGTAGCTGCGGATCGCGGCCGAGATGCCGACACCGCCGACCGCAAGGCCTGCAAGGCCGACGAGGACCAGGAAACTGCCGATCCGGTTGACGAATTCCTCGATCCCCGGGGCGGCATTGCGGCTGTCGGTCCAGCGCAGGCCCTTGTCGCGGAACCTGTTCTTAGCCTGGTCTTCAAGATTTTGCAGTTCCGCTTGGGGGGGCAAGAGCAGACGGTAGCGGGTTTCAAACATCGAGCCAGAGGCGAGAAGGCCCGAAGTCGCCAGCGCCGAGGTGCGGACCACGGTGCGGGGGCCAAGGGTGAAGCCGGTTGAAGAACTGTCGGGCTCGCGCGTCAGGGCGGCAGTCAGGCGGAAATCTTGCGTGCCAAGGCGGAAGCTGTCGCCGAGGGCAAGGCCGAGGCGGTCGATCAGGACCGGGTCCATGATGGCGCCGGGCAGGCCATCCTGCGAGGCCAGTGCCTCGCTGACCGGGATTGGCGGATCAAGGGTGGCAGTGCCGGTCAGGGGCCACGCGTCATCGACGGCCTTGACCTGGGTCAGGGCCTGATCCTCGTCCAGAATCGCCATCGACCGGAAGTCGTAGATTTCAGAGACCTTGGTCGCGATCCCGTCCATGTACGCGCGTTCGTCGGCGTCTGCCGTGCGGTAGGAAAAGCGCATCTCGGCGTCGCCGCCGAGGATCACGGCACCTTGATCGATCAGCCCCTGCTGGATGCCGGTGCGCAGCGTGCCGACGGCGGCGATAGCCGCAACGCCAAGGGCGAGGCAGGCAAGAAACACGCGAAAGCCGCGCAGGCCGCCGCGAAGTTCACGCCGGGCGATGGTCAACGAAAGGCTCATTCGGCGGCGGCTTTCAGGGCGGGCGCAAGCTCGCCATCGGCAAGGCGGACCACCCGGTCGCAGCGGGCGGCAAGGTCGGGCGCGTGGGTGACCAGGACCAGTGTCGCGCCGTGGCGGTCGCGCAGGCCGAACAGAAGATCCATGATCGCCTGGCCATTGACGCCATCAAGGTTGCCGGTCGGCTCGTCGGCCAGAAGGATCGCGGGCCGGGGGGCCGCAGCACGGGCCAGGGCCACGCGCTGCTGTTCGCCGCCGGAAAGCTGGGCGGGGTAGTGGTGCATGCGCGGGGCAAGGCCGACGGAGGCAAGCTCTGCCTCGGCCCTTGGGAAAGCGTCGGGCACCTTGGCCAGTTCCAAAGGCAGGGCCACGTTTTCCAGTGCGGTCATCGTGGGAATAAGGTGGAAGCTTTGAAAGACTACCCCCATATTCCCCCGACGGAACCGGGCGAGCGCGTCTTCGTCCATGGTCGTAAGGTCCTGCCCCAGGGCGGTGACCTTGCCACCGGTCGCGCGTTCAAGCCCGCCCATGAGCATGAGGAGCGATGATTTGCCCGACCCGGACGGCCCGACAAGCCCGACTGTTTCGCCCCGCTGGATGGTCAGCGTGATGCCCTTCAGGATTTCGACGGGGCCCGCATTGCCGGCAAGGGTCAGGCGCGCATCGGTCAGCGCGAGGATTTGGTCCGGCATCAGGGCTTTCCTTGGGACTTCGATAGCCAAGGCATATGGCGCGATCCGCATGGTCTGCAATGGGCTAACTGTCACGTTACTGGCAGGCGGCATGGCGATGGCAGAGCCGGTGACGGTGGTGGCCTTGGGCGACAGCCTGACGGCGGGCTATGGGCTGGCGGATCAGTCGCAAGGCCTGGCACCGCAGCTGGAGGGCTGGCTGCAGGCGCGGGGTGCGGATGTGGCGGTGCAGAATGCAGGCGTCTCGGGGGATACAACGGCGGGGGGGCTGGCGCGCGTGGCCTGGGCGTTGGGGCCCGAGGTGGACGCGCTGATCGTGACGCTGGGGGGGAACGACCTTCTACGCGGGATCGACCCGGTCGCTAGCCGGGGGAACCTTGCGGGTATTCTGAAGGAGGCCGAGGCGCGGGGGCTGCCCGTACTTTTGGTCGCGATGAAAGCGCCATTGAACTTCGGGCCAGAGTACAAGGTGGCATTCGATGCGATGTACGGCGAGTTGGCTGCCGAGCATGGGGCGGTGCTGGCGGAAGACTTCTTTGCGGGTCTTCGCGGGGCGGGGGCGGACCCCGCCGATCCGGCCTCGATGGCAGCGTACATGCAGCCGGATGGGATTCACCCGAACCCGGAAGGCGTGAAGCTGATTGTCGAGGAACTGGGGCCGAAGGTTGAGGAGCTGTTGGCCAAGGTGACTCCCGCGCCCTGATCTGTGGTCGGCGGCGAATTTTCGACGAAAATTCGGGGGACAGGGGTCGACGCGGCGCTTGGACCCCAGGCGCCGCGAGCCAAGATCGACCGGTCGCGACCGCTTGCATCCGTGGCGGTGACGGGTCACCAAGGGGCGATCGGCGGAAGGGGCGGGACGATGGGCGCTTGGGAATTCTGGATCGACCGGGGCGGCACCTTTACGGATGTGATCGGGCGGGGGCCAGACGGGCGGCTGGTGACGGTGAAGCTGCTGTCGGAAAACCCCGAGCGCTATCCGGATGCTGCGGTGCAGGGGATCCGGGATTGCCTTGGGCTTCAGGTGGGCGGCCCGATCCCCGACGGCGCGATTGCGGCGGTGAAGATGGGGACGACGGTTGCCACGAATGCTCTTCTGGAGCGGAAGGGCGAGCGGGTGGCGCTGCTGATCACCGAAGGGTTCGGCGATCTTTTGCGGATTGGCACCCAGGCACGGCCGTCGTTGTTTGAACTGAACGTCAGGCGGCAGGATCTGCTTTACGAACAGGTATTCGAAATTCTTGGGCGGCTCGATGCTGACGGGCAGGAAGTGCGGCCTCTGGATGAGACGGCGGTGCGGATTGCATTGACCCGAGCCCGCGAAGCGGGGATCGCGGCGGTGGCGGTGGCGCTGATGCATGGGCATGTGAACCCGGCGCATGAATTGCGGGTTGGCGCGCTGGCGGCAGAGATGGGGTTCAACCAGATTTCGTTGTCACATCAGGTCTCTAGACTGGCAAAGCTGGTGCCGCGCGGGGATACGACGGTGGTCGATGCCTATCTGTCGCCGATCCTGCGGCGCTATGTGGCGCAGGTGGAACAGGCGCTGGACATGGGTCGGGCGACGGGGCGGCTGCTCTTCATGCAGTCCAACGGTGGGCTGACCGAGGCCGGGCGGTTTCAGGGTAAGGATGCGATCCTGTCAGGCCCGGCGGGGGGCATTGTCGGTATGGTCCGGACGGGTGAGGCGGCCGGGTTCGATCGGCTGATCGGCTTTGACATGGGTGGGACCTCGACAGACGTCAGCCACTATGCGGGAGTTTATGAACGATCGTTCGAGACTGAGGTTGCTGGTGTCAGAATGCGCGCGCCGATGATGGATATCCATACGGTTGCAGCGGGGGGCGGGTCGATCTGTTCGTTCCGCGACGGGCGGTTTCAGGTCGGGCCGGAGAGTGCCGGGGCGAACCCCGGACCGGCCAGCTATCGCCGGGGCGGGCCGCTGACGATCACCGATTGCAATGTGATGCTGGGCCGGCTGTCGCCCGCGCATTTCCCGGCGGTCTTTGGCCCCGGAGGGGACATGCCGCTGGATGCTGCGGTGGTACGGGAGAAGTTTGCGGCGCTGGCTTCGGAAGTTGCCACGGTGACCGGGCGGCTGGAAGCGCCGGAAGTGGTGGCGGAGGGGTTTCTTCGGATCGCCATCGACAATATGGCCAATGCAATCAAGAAGATATCGGTTCAGCGCGGGCACGACGTGACTGGTTATGCGTTGCAGTGTTTTGGAGGGGCGGGCGGTCAGCATGCCTGCGGAGTGGCGGATGCGCTGGGGATGAAAACAGTTTTCATCCATCCTCAGGCAGGGGTCTTGTCGGCTTTCGGGATGGGGCTTGCCCATCTGCGTGCCCTGCGTGAGGTGCAGTTTGACGCGCCGCTTTCCGCAGTGACTGCGGCCGAGACCCGGATTGACGATCTGGCGACTGAGGCGGCGGGGGAGCTTGCGGCGCAAGGGATCACGGCCCCGAAAATCACACGGACGGCGCATTTGCGCTATGACGGCTCTCACCAGTCTTTGGCGGTCTCGTTCGGCGATGACGCCGCGATGCGGGACGCCTTTCAGGCCGCGCATCAGGCGCGGTTCGGGTTCGCCTCGCCCGAACGGGAGATCCTGTTCGAGATGCTGGCGGTCGAGGCCGAGGGTGGCGGGTCCGAGTTGCCGGCGATGGAGATTGGCGCGGGGGCTGGGGAGCCTTTGACCCGGCTTTCGGTCTGGGCGGCGGGGCGCTGGCAGGACTTGCCACTTTACCAGCGCGAGACCTGCGGGACGGCGACATGCATCCTCGGCCCGGCGGTGATCACCGAGGCTACGGCGACGACGGTTGTCGAGCCGGGCTGGGAAGCGCGGGTGGATGGGCAGGCGAACCTGATCCTGCGCCGGGTCACGGCCATCGCGCGGCCCCCGGCGGCGGGAACGCAAGCTGATCCGGTGCTGCTGGAGGTGTTCAACAACCTGTTTATGTCGGTCGCCGATCAGATGGGGGCGACGCTGGCCAATACCGCGTGGTCAGTCAACATCAAGGAAAGGCTGGACTTTTCCTGTGCGATCTTCGACGCCGCCGGCGATCTGGTGGCAAACGCGCCGCATGTCCCGGTCCATCTGGGGTCGATGAGCCATGCGGTCAAGACGGTGATCGCGGCGGTGGGTGGCACGGCGAAAGAGGGGGACGCATGGATGCTGAACTCGCCCTGGAACGGCGGCACGCATCTGCCGGATGTGACGGTGATCACGCCGGTGTTTGTCGACGAGAGGGTTGCTTTCTGGCTGGGCTCGCGCGGGCATCACGCCGACATCGGTGGGCGGACTCCTGGATCAGGGCCACCGGACAGCCGGACGATCGAGGAAGAAGGCGTGGTGATCGACCTCTTCCCACTGGTGATCGCGGGGCGCCTGCGCGAGGCGGAAACGCGGGCGCTGCTGGCCTCGGGGCGGTGGCCGTGCCGGTCGCCCGAGCACAACATGGCCGACCTGAAGGCCCAGATAGCAGCCAATGAGACCGGGCGGCGGGAGTTGTTTCGGGTCGTGGCGCTGCATGGGGCCGAGACTGTGGCGGCCTACATGGGCCATGTCCAGCGCAACGCCGAGGAGTGCGTCCGCGCGGTGATCGATCAGATTAAGGACGGAGAGTTCGCTTATCCGATGGATATAGGAACGAAAATTCATGTTAGGGTGGCGGTGGATCACGAGGCCCGGTCGGCAGTGATTGACTTCACCGGAACAAGTCCCCAGCACGAGGGCAACTACAATGCGCCGCAAGCGGTAACGCGGGCAGTGGTGCTTTACGTCTTCCGGACGCTGGTCGGGAAAGCCATTCCTTTGAATGAGGGCTGCCTGGCACCGCTGACGATCATCGTGCCGGAGGGAACTTTGCTGAACCCGCGGGCGCCCGCGGCGGTCATTGCCGGGAACACCGAGGTCAGCCAGTCCGCGTGCAACGCGCTTTACGGGGCGCTGGGGGTCGTGGCGGCGGCGCAGGGGACGATGAACAACTTCATCTGGGGCAATGACGCGTTCCAGAATTACGAGACGATTGCGGGGGGAACTGGGGCGGGGCCGGGGTTCACCGGCTGCGATGCGGTGCAAAGCCACATGACGAACACCCGGATGACCGACCCGGAGGTTCTGGAAAAGCGCTTCCCGGTCCGGTTGGAGGAGTTCTCGATCCGTCACGGCTCGGGCGGTGAGGGTCGGTGGCGCGGCGGAGACGGGGCGGTGCGGCGGCTGCGGTTTCTGGCGCCGGTGACGGTCACGACGCTGTGCGGCAGCCGGAGGGTTGCGCCTTTCGGCGGGGCAGGCGGGGGCCCCGGCGCTGTGGGGGAGAACCTCGTGCATTGGCCGGATGGGCGGCTGGAACGGCTGGAGGGGAACGATGAACGCGACCTGCCGGAAGGTGCGATGTTCGAGATGCGGACGCCTGGGGGCGGTGGCTGGGGGGGCGGTGGTTGGGGCCATTGACCCGCGTCATTGTGCTGTGACGGGGCTATGCCCATATGGAAGCCAAGAGTGACAGGAGGAACCGATGCTGAACGCAAAATCCCTGCTAGACAATCTGATGGGCGGCCTGCAGCAGATGACCGGCGGCCAGGGGGCCAAGGGCTTGGCCGACAAAGCAAAAGGGGCCTGGAACGACCAGTCTACCTTGGGCAAAGGCGCGATTGCCGGGGGGCTTCTGGGCGTTCTTCTGACGCGTGGTGGGCGGCGGATGCTGGGCACCGGCCTCAAGATCGGCGGCATGGCGGCGATCGGCGGGCTAGCCTACAAGGCCTATGACGATTGGAAGAATGGCCGGAAGGCCGAGGATGGTGCTGGCGATGGCGCGGCGGCACTGCCTTCGCCGCAGGGGACGGAGTTCCTGCCCGATGATGGCGATGCGGCAGATCGGCTTGCGACCCATATCCTGCAGGCGATGATCGCGGCGGCGAAGGCAGATGGCCATGTCACGCCGGAAGAGCGCGCGGCAATTGACGGGCAGCTTGAAACCCTTGGCCTCGGCGATGAGGCGAACGCACTGATCACCGCCGAGCTTGATGCGCCCTTGGACGTGAGCCGGATCGCGGCACTGGCCGAAAGCGAGGCGGAAGCGACGCAGCTTTATGCGGCCTCGCTTCTGGTGGTGAACGAGGAAGGGCCGGCCGAAAAGGAATACCTTGCCAGCCTGGCTGCGGGGCTGAAGCTTGACCACGGTCTGGTCGACCAGTTGCATGCTCAGGCAGCGCGGCTTTAGGGGCCCCGGGGGCGATTTTTCGACGAAAAATCGATCTTGGACGAATTGCCGAACGAGGATTCAGGTTGCGTAGCCGGGATCCTCGACATCCAGGATTGCGCGGAGTTCTGAGAGATGGGCTTCGGCAAAGCCGGGGTAGCTTTCCCACTCTTGCGCGGTTTTCTCTGCGACTTCGTCTGGCAGGATGCGCAGGGGCCGCCCGGTCTGGAGCGCGCGGACATAAGTCTCGGCGGCGCGTTCGAAATAGTAGAGCCGGTTGAAGGTCTCGGCCACGGTGCGGCCGATGATCAGGACGCCGTGGTTGCCCATGACCATCGTGGTGATCTTCGGATCGGCAAGGAGTGCAGCACAACGCGCGCCTTCCTCGCCGAAGGCCATGCCGCCGTAATGGTCGTCGACCACAAGCCGGTTGTGGAACATCGCGCTGGTCTGGTCGATGGCCGGAAGGCGGCTGTCGGCAAGACTTGCAAGCACCGTGGCGTGGACCGAGTGGACATGCATCACGCAAGCTGCATGCGGGCAGGCGCGATGGATACCGCCGTGCAGGCCCCAGGCGGTGGGGTCAGGCGCATCGGGGCGAGCCATGGTGTCCGGGTCGTTCGCGTCAATCTCGATCAGCGAGGACGCGGTAATCCGCGAGAAGTGCCGGGCGTTCGGGTTGATCAGAAAGCGGGTTCCATCGGGGTTAATGGCAAGCGAGAAATGGTTGGCGACCGCTTCGTGCATGTTAAGCCGGGCGGTCCAGCGAAAAGCTGCCGCAAGGTCTTGACGGAATTCAAGAAATGTCATGTTTGTGTGACGGTTCATACAGAGACCCCCTCGCGAATCAGGCATGAAGCCCACAAGAGGGCTGCATTTGGACGCAGAATAGGTTAACAGCAAGAGACTGGCTACTTTGGCGGCGCAGAGCGCAAGTCTTGCAACTTGTATACGGATTGCCAAGGGCGGTCCGGCAACCGTGGCTTGAATAAGACGACAATGGTGCAGTTAAACCTGTGAAATTCCTTTTTTCTGGCAAATGATCTCCGCATTGTTGGCGGACACTTACCTAGGTTAGTGGAGGAGTGCGCGTGCAGACTTTTGTTCAAACCGATCACAAGCATGTCGCGCCGCATACCCTTGGTGTTCGGATCATGCTTTTGACGGACCAGCCTGATGGGCGAACGGGACAGCTTCTGTCTGACTTCGGCAGCCTGGTTGATGCATCTTCCGAACTTGAAGTCGCGGTGTCGACGGTCCTTCGAGATGCGATGGGATATGATATCTTCGTTATGGACTGCGACGGGTACGGCGGGATCGCCGGGGCCGAGCGGGCGATTTCCTCGCTGATCGCCGGTGACGCGCGGGTTCGGGTCATTCTGGTCAGCCGCGAGTTCGACGTGCCTGTCTACCCCTTGGGGCGCCGCACTGCGGTCTGTCTGCCCGAGGATGTTTCGGACGCCAGTTTCCGGATCGGCTTTGATCACGTTCTGCGCGATCGGGCAGCGATCAAGATCAACTGAATGAAGAGGGGGCGGCTGGCCGCCCCCAAAACAACGACTTTCCTGCGTCCGACTTATGCCAGAGCGAGGTTGGTCGCGCTTTCGCGGCCATCACGGCCGGCTTCGATGTCGAACGTGACCGGCTGGCCGTCTTTCAGGCTGCGAAGACCTGCACGCTCTAGCGCGGTGATGTGGACGAACACGTCCTTCTTGCCACCCTCGGGGGCGATGAAACCAAAACCCTTGGTCTCGTTAAACCACTTCACGGTGCCCTTGGCCATCGTGATGCTCCTGTCTTGACTTCCGCCCGCGGAATTGCGGCGGCTTGGCCCCGTCAGCTTGGTGTCGATTGCTGTGGCCGAAAGTCGGAGACAGTGGTCGAAAAGTTAACGTCGCGGAAGAATATTTGCACAATCGGTAGGGGAATCCAAGGGGTAAGCGTATGTCGAGGTGCCGGGCCAACGCCTCGCGTCGTTGGCTGCTTTGTTTCGGACAGCCGCTGCCATGGCCTTGCCGTCAGCGTCGGAGCGCGTTCTCGGCCAAGGGCTCGGCACCGAACAGTTCGGCTGTGGTGCGACCGGGGCGCGTGCTTCGCGTCAGAAAATCATGCCATTCGTTCAGCCAGACCCGGCGACCCATCGCGGTGTACCAGCGCATGGCGTGACCAAGGTCGGGGTCGCGCGTTCCGTAGGTCCGCCACAGGGCGCGTGGGCGAAGCTGCAGGGTGGCCTCGATCAGCTTGACCCAAAGAAAGACCCGCCAGGCGGGGACCTTGGGTGTTTCGAGGACCTGGTGCTTGTAGTCCCAATAGCGCAGATCCTCGGTCAGCACCCGGCGACTGGCGCTGGCGGTAAAGAAGGGGGTCCATCGGTGCGGGGTGGCAAAGATCGACATCACCTGGTCTGGATCATAGCTAAGGAGGTTGCGCAGAAGCCGCCAGTAATCGGCGTCGGTTTCGGCTTCGAACCCCACCGCAAAGGTGCAAAGTCCGATCATCCCGTGCTGGCGTAAAAGCTGGATCGCCTGCCGGTCCTTGGCCCGTGACCCGCCCTTCTGGATGGTGGCGAGGGTCGCTTCATCGGTGCCCTCAAGCCCCATCAGAAAGCGCAGGCAACCGGCCTTCTTGTAGAGATGTAGAATGTCGGCATCGCGCACGATGTCATCGGCGCGGGTCGAGCCGATGATCGTGACCTTTACGTTCTCGGCGATCAGGGCTTCGAGGAAGGCTTTCCACGCCCGGCGTGAAGAGGTCGGGTTTTCGTCGGCCAGGTTAATCAGTTCGACGCCATGGTCGCGGTGGAGGCGTGCGATTTCGGCGGCGAAGCGGGCCGGGTCGCGGTGGCGCCACTGGGTCCAAAAGCCGCGCTGGCCGCAGTAGGTGCAAAGATGCGGGCAACCGCGCGAGAACTGCATCACCACGGCCCGCTTGCCGCCCCAGTAGGAATGCGCGGCAAAGTCGATGAGCTCCCACCCGACGCGGGCGCTGTCGAGGTCGCGCAGCATCGGTGCGGGGGGTGTGGCGAAAGGCTGACCGTCCTTGCGGAAGGCGAGGCCGGGGATTTGGGTCAGGTCTTCACCAGCGGCCAGCGCGGTGATCAGGCGGGGGGCGGTCACTTCACCTTCGCCGCGCACGATTATGTCGATGGCGGGGGAGGAGGCGAAGGTCTCGGCCCAATGGTAGCTTGGGTAGACGCCGCCGTAGATGATCTTTGTCTCTGGAAGGACAGTCCGGATCAGGGTGGCGAGGCTGAGCGCAGTCGGGTGGGCCGAGGTCGAGCCGGAATGACCGATGAGCACTGCCTCGGGTCTTTGTGCGCTTAGGGCTGCAAGGATTTCGGCGTCAGACATCGGGGCCATGTCGGCGTTGAGCAGTGTAACAGCGTGCCCGGCGTCGATCAGCGGACCACCGATGGCCAGATGCCCAAGCGGCGGCAGATGCTCGCGCGGGATGCGGCTGCCGATGGCGGTATGGGCTGGGTTCAGAAGGGTGATGCGCATCTGCTGCTCCGGGGTCCTGGCAAGCCCTTGTCGCGCGCGGGACGTGCAGCTTTGCGGCGACAGTCGTGCAGGATTTGCGCAGGTCCTTCCCGAACCCGGCAGTTCGGTTTAGGTGCAGAAGCGACAGGAGGCAGGGATGATCTTCACAGTTGCGATCGACGGTCCGGCAGCCGCGGGCAAGGGGACGATCAGCCGCGCCGTGGCCGGGAAGTTCGGCTTTCGGCATCTGGACACCGGGCTGCTTTACCGCGCGGTCGGGGCACTGGGCGGCGATCCGGTCGACGCCGCGCACCGGTTGGTGCCCGAAGATCTGGCACGGGATGATCTGCGGACGCTGGAAGCCGGGCAGGCGGCCAGCCGGGTGGCGGTGATCCCGGAGGTGCGGGCGGCGCTGGTCGACTTCCAGCGCCGGTTCGCGCGGGCCGAAGGCGGGGCGGTCCTGGATGGGCGCGACATCGGCACGGTGATCTGCCCCGAGGCCGAGGTGAAGCTTTACGTGACCGCAAGTACGGAGGTGCGGGCGCATCGGCGGTGGCTGGAACTGGGGGGGGACGAGGCTCAGGTTCTGGCCGAAGTACGGGAGCGGGATGCGCGGGACATGGGGCGGGCCGACGCGCCGCTGAAGCCTGCCGAGGATGCGGTGATCATCGATACCAGCCGTCTGTCGTCAGACAAGGCGGTTGCGGCAGCCGTTGCCGAGGTTCAGCGGCGGTTGTCCGGCTGAACGGGAACCTAGCCGGTCGTCGCAGAGTTGCCCTTCCGTTGGGCGAAGACAACGGGAAAGGGCGCAGGGAATGGCGATCACGACGGCAGATGACATCTGGGATGTGGCCGTGGACGTGAAGGACAGGATCGGCGAGGACCGGGTATTCGCGGTCGCGGCGGGCGTCGCGTTCTACGGGCTGCTTGCGGTGTTTCCAGCCATTACGGCGATGATTTCGCTTTTTGGACTGGTGGCGTCGCCTGCCGAAGTGCCGGGGCAATTGGCGCAGATCACCAGCGCCCTGCCCGACGAGGCCGCCGTTCTTCTGACGGAACAGGCGACCGAGATCGCGGCGAAAGCGGGCGGCGCGCTGACTTTGGGGGCAGTTATCGCGCTGGCTGTCGCGCTGTGGTCAGCGATGAGCGGGACGAAGGCGCTGATCGAGGCGGTGGGCATCGCCTACGATGCAGACGAGACGCGAGGGTTCGTCCAGCTCAACCTTCTGGCGCTGACCTTCACGCTGGGCGGCATGGCGCTGATCCCCGCACTGGCTTTGACGATCGGGGTGCTGCCTGTGATCCTGGGCGGATTGGCCGCAAGCACGATGGAAACGGTCGTGCTTGTCCTGCGTTGGCCTCTAGTCTTTGCGGTCATGCTGGTGGTGCTCGGGGTCCTCTACCAGCGCGGCCCAGACCGAAAGCGCGCCGCATTCCGCTGGATCACCCCCGGGGCGGTTGCAGCGTCGGTCGGGCTATTGGTGACGTCGAGCGGCTTCAGCTTTTATGCCTCGAATTTCAGCAGTTATGATGAGACATACGGGTCGCTGGCGGCAGTCGTTGTGCTGATGTTGTGGATCTGGCTTTCGACGGTGGTCGTGCTGATCGGCGCGTTGATCAATGCCGAGCTTGAGAGGCGCAGGGGCGCGGGTCTCGGCGCGTCGCTTTCCCTTGCCAGGTAGGCTTCAAGCCGCTATAGGCCCCGCATCCTGAAGAAAGTCGCCGCCGCCGGTTCGCCGGACGGTTGCGTTTTTTCGTTCGGGGGCAATCCAAGACCGGCGGAGCCAACCGCGTGGCCTGTGAAACCAAAGCAAAGGAAACTGATCTATATGTGCGCTAAGAACGCTATGGAAGAATTTGAAGCCCTTCTGAAGGAGAGCTTCGAGATCGACACCCCCGAAGAGGGCACTGTCGTCAAAGGCCGGGTCATCGCCATCGAGGCGGGCCAGGCCATCATCGATGTCGGCTACAAGATGGAAGGCCGCATCGACCTTAAGGAATTCGCGAACCCCGGCGAGCAGCCCAACATCAACGTTGGCGACACCGTCGAGGTCTATCTTGACCGCGTCGAGAACGCCCGTGGCGAAGCGCAGATCAGCCGCGAAAAGGCGAAGCGCGAAGAAGCCTGGGACCGGCTTGAGAAAGCCTATGCCGCCGAGCTGCGCGTCGATGGCGCGATCTTCGGTCGGGTCAAGGGTGGCTTCACGGTCGACCTTGGCGGTGCCGTGGCCTTCCTGCCTGGCTCGCAAGTGGACGTCCGTCCGGTCCGCGATGCGGGCCCGCTGATGGGCATGAAGCAGCCGTTCCAGATCCTGAAGATGGACCGTCGCCGTGGCAACATCGTTGTCTCGCGCCGCGCAATCCTGGAAGAAAGCCGCGCCGAACAGCGCGCCGAAGTCATCGGCAACCTGACCGAAGGTCAAGTCGTCGACGGCGTGGTCAAGAACATCACCGAATACGGTGCCTTCGTTGACCTTGGCGGTGTTGACGGTCTGCTCCATGTCACCGACATGGCCTGGCGCCGGGTCAACCATCCGTCGGAAATCCTGTCGATCGGCGAGACCGTCAAGGTTCAGGTCATCAAGATCAACAAGGAAACCCACCGCATCAGCCTTGGCATGAAGCAGCTGCAGTCCGATCCGTGGGATGCGGTCGAAAAGCTTTATGCGATTGGCACCGTGCACAAGGGCCGCGTCACCAACATCACCGACTACGGCGCCTTCGTGGAGCTGGAAGCCGGGGTCGAGGGCCTGGTCCACGTCTCGGAAATGTCCTGGACCAAGAAGAACGTCCACCCCGGCAAGATCGTTTCGACCAGCCAGGAAGTCGACGTCATGGTGCTGGAAATCGACAGCGCCAAGCGTCGCGTTTCGCTTGGCCTGAAGCAGACCCAGCGCAACCCGTGGGAAGTCTTTGCCGAGACCCATCCGGCGGGCTCGGTCATCGAGGGCGAAGTCAAGAACATCACCGAATTCGGTCTGTTCGTCGGTCTCGACAACGACATCGACGGGATGGTTCACCTCTCCGACCTGTCCTGGGATGCCCGTGGCGAAGATGCGATCCAGAACTTCCGCAAGGGCGACACGGTCAAGGCCGCCGTCACCGAAGTGGATGTCGAGAAAGAACGCATCTCGTTGTCGATCAAGGCGCTGGGCGACGACACCTTTACCGACGCGGTTGACGGCGTGAAGCGGGGCGGGATCATCACCGTCGCGATTACCGCGGTCGAAGAGGGCGGGGTCGAGGTCGACTACAACGGCCAGAAGTCCTTCATCCGCCGTTCGGACCTGTCGCGCGACCGCGCCGACCAGCGCCCCGAGCGGTTCCAGGTGGGCGACAAGGTCGATGTCCGGGTGACCAACATCGATCCGAAGACCCGCAAACTGGGCCTTTCGATCAAGGCGCGCGAGATCGCCGAAGAGAAGGAAGCCGTCGAACAGTATGGCTCGTCCGATTCGGGCGCGTCGCTTGGCGACATCCTTGGCGCGGCGCTGAAAGACCGCAGCTAAGCCCAGGTTGACCGAACCTGCGATTGAAACTGAAAGGCCCCGCCACAAGCGGGGCCTTTTCCTTCGGGATAAGTCCCGGTTTTTATTTGTCATGTACCAAATCCTGTCGTTATAGTCGTGTCAGAACAATAGCGTGGCGGTCGCCTGCCGGGGGCCGAACCACAGGGGGGATATGCATGATCCGGTCGGAACTGATCCAGAAGATCGCGGATGAGAACCCGCATCTGACACAGCGGCATGTCGAGCGGATCGTGAACACGGTCTTCGAAGAGATCATCGAGGCCTTGGCCAAGGGCGACCGGGTCGAGCTGCGTGGCTTCGGGGCCTTCTCTGTCAAGGCTCGGGATGCGCGGGTCGGGCGCAATCCGCGGACCGGCGCTGCGGTCAAGGTGGACGACAAGAAGGTGCCGTTCTTCAAGACCGGCAAGCTTCTGCGCGATCGGCTGAACGGCAAGTAACGCTGCTGCTTGCGCTTGGTCGGCTGCGGGCCGATATTGGGGCGGAACCAGTTGGGCCGCTTCGCATGATCCGATATTTTCGACTGCTGTTTGTGGGCCTCTTGGGCCTGTCGCTTCTGATCGTGGCCTTGGCCAATCGCGCGCCGGTGTCAGTCCGTCTGCTGCCCGAGGATCTGGCGGCGCTGACCGGCCTGACCTGGGCTGCGGATCTGCCGCTTTTCATCGTGATCTTCGGGGGCATCCTTGCCGGTGTGCTGATCGGGTTCGTCTGGGAATGGTTCCGCGAAACCAAGCACCGCACGACCGCCAGCACCAAAGCGCGTGAGGTTGCACGGCTGGAACGCGAGCTGGCGGTGCTGAAGGATACCGTCTCGGTGCCGACAGACGACGTGCTGGCGCTGCTTGAGCGGCCAAAGACGCGCTGATGCCGGACGTCCGGGTCAAGATTTGCGGGCTGAAGACGCTTGCCGATGTGAAGGCGGTGGCCGACGCGGGGGCAGCCTATGCGGGGCTGAACTTCTTTCCGAAATCGCCGCGCTTTGTGACGTTGGAAATGGCGCGCGCGTTGGCTCTGGCGGCACCGGACGGCCTTTGCAAGGTCGCCCTGACGGTGGACGCCGATGACGCGGCACTGGATGCGATCCTGGCGGTGGTGCCTTTGGACATGCTGCAGCTTCATGGCCACGAAAGCCCGGCCCGCGTGGCCGAGGTCAAGGCGCGCTATGGCTTGCCGGTCATGAAGGTGATCGGGGTGGCGGGGGAGGCTGACCTAGCGGGCCTTCTGGACTATTCGCTGGTGGCCGATCAGATCATGGTGGATGCCAAGGCCCCGAAAGGCGCGATCCTGCCGGGTGGCAACGGGCTTGTTTTCGACTGGCGGCTCTTGGTCGGTCGCAAATGGCTGAAACCTTGGATGCTGGCGGGGGGGCTGACTGCCGAGAATGTAGCTGAGGCGATCAGGCTGACGGGCGTGCGGCAGGTCGATGTGGCCTCGGGCGTTGAATCTGCGCCGGGGGTGAAGGATCGTGCCAAAATCGCCGCGTTTGTCGCGGCGTCGGGGTAGGGGCCTCGAATTTTCGACGAAAACGCGGGGCGGTCAGGCGAGGATCGCTTTCGCAGGCATGAACTTGAACTTTGCCCGGACCACGCCGTGGTCGCCGGTACCGGTCTCTTTGTGCATATCGTCGTTCAGGTGGTCATTGGCGATGGTCAGCCCGTCGAAAGCCCAGATGCGTTTCTTCGAATTGTCGTAGAATTCCTGGCTGACGAGGATGTGGTCCAGGCTTTCGCGGGTGTCGTTGAAGATGTGGGTATAGTAGACATCGGTCTGGCTGCGGTACTGCTGCAGGGTCTGGGCGGTATAAAGGTCCGTGTCGCCACCGCCTTCGGCCAGTGCGGTCAGGAACCGGGGTTGGCCGGTCATGATGTTCAGCGTGTTCGAATGCTGGCCGTCATTGCAATCGCCGATCACCACGACAGGCGTATCGGTGTCCTTCATCTCTTTCGTGACGATCATCCGCAGCGCCATCGCCTCTGCCGTCCGCCTGACAGTGGACAGCGCCCCGCCGATGGCTTCGGCATGGGCTGCGTGGACTGCCTTGCGATACCAGTCTTCGGTAAAGATCTTGGTCGGCCCCTTCGATTTGAAATGGCAGACATAGACCGAAACCACCGGGCCCTTGGCGCGCGGCTTGATCTGGAAATGCAAGACTGGGCGCGAGAAGCGGCGGATGTTGACCTCGACATCACCGGACTGCGGATCGTCGCCGCGGCTTTTCAGAACGAAATCCTCGGGAAAGAATGCGATCCAGCGCGGCTCGCCCACCAGAATGCTGCGGTCGACGGCCGCCCCGCAGACGATCATCTGGCCTGCGTGACCTTCGGGCACCAGCGCCACGTGAGTTGCGTCAAGACCGGAGGCCTTCAGCGCCGCATCGATGCTGGCGGCATGCCAGACCTCTTGGAAACCGATCACATCGGCGCTCATCTCCCGCAGCATCCGCGCGGTCCAGGCGATCTTCAGATCGTATTCGGCCTGGCTCCAGCCATCGGCGTCGGAATAGACTGGCAAGCCGGGTTCGTTGAGGTTGAAGATATTGAACGTGGTGAAGCTGACGGTCTTTCCGGCCATGCGGGCCTCCTTTTGCGAAATGGAATGCGGTCAATGCAAAGATGATAGCAGAAGCGGCTGCAACCACAGCGTGAATATTCCGTTTTGATAACAGCACGACGACAGAGGTTGCGGCTTGGCGCTTTACCGGACCCATGGGCCGCGCTACATGCCGGGGATCAGGACGGGAGACGATGATGGCCGACGACGGGTTGAACAGCTTTATGACGGGGCCGGATGAGCAGGGCCGGTTCGGGCTTTTCGGCGGGCGTTTCGTCAGCGAAACGCTGATGCCGCTGATACTTGAACTGGAAGAACGCTACGACTTTGCCAAGACCGACCCCAGCTTCTGGGCCGAGATGGACGATCTCTGGAAGCATTATGTCGGGCGACCCTCGCCTCTCTACTTCGCGCCGCGTCTGACTGCGCATCTGGGGGGTGCCAAGGTCTATATGAAGCGGGACGAACTGAACCACACCGGCGCCCACAAGATCAACAACGTGCTGGGCCAGATCATCCTGGCCCGCCGCATGGGCAAGACGCGGATCATCGCCGAGACCGGCGCGGGCCAGCACGGGGTCGCCACGGCCACGGTCTGCGCCAAGTTCGGCCTGCAATGCGTGGTCTACATGGGCGCGCATGATGTCGAACGCCAGGCGCCGAACGTCTTCCGGATGAAGCTTCTGGGGGCCGAGGTCATTCCGGTCACGTCCGGTCGCGGGACGCTGAAGGACGCGATGAACGACGCTTTGCGCGACTGGGTGACCAATGTGCGCGACACGTTCTACTGCATCGGGACGGTCGCGGGACCGCATCCCTATCCGGCAATGGTGCGCGATTTCCAGTCGATCATCGGCAAGGAAGTGCGCTGGCAGCTGGCCGAGCAGGAGGGCGAAGGCCGCCTTCCCGACGTGCTGGTCGCAGCCATCGGCGGGGGGTCGAACGCGATGGGGCTTTTCTATCCGTTCCTTGATGATCCTTCCGTCCGGATCATCGGCGTCGAAGCCGGCGGCAAAGGCGTAGATGACCGGATGGAGCATTGCGCCTCGCTTACCGGGGGTCGCCCCGGCGTTCTGCACGGGAACCGGACATATCTTCTGCAGGACAATGACGGGCAGATCCTGGAAGGTTTCTCGATCAGCGCGGGTCTCGACTACCCCGGCATCGGGCCAGAGCATGCCTGGCTGCATGATGTGGGCCGGGCCGAGTATGTCTCGATCACCGATGTCGAGGCGCTGGAAGCGTTCCAGCTCAGCTGCAAGCTGGAGGGAATCATCCCTGCACTGGAGCCGAGCCACGCCCTGGCCCATGTGACGAAGATTGCGCCGACCCTGCCGAAAGACCAGATCATCGTGATGAACATGTGCGGGCGGGGCGACAAGGATATCTTCACCGTGGCCAAACACCTGGGCGTGACAATGAAGGTCTGACGGTCAACACTCTGTCGGGACGTCATTTTTCAGGGCCGGGCGCGACGCGTCCGGCCCTTTGCCTTGCCATCGGATTGCGGCCCGCCCTGGCACGTGAACGGCATAAACTTGGGTTTAGGCGCACAAACTTGCGGACTATGGCGCCGGACATAAACCCCGATCCAATGGAATAGCTGCTCTGCGTCTGCGTCTTCTCGACGTGTTGAAGCACGCCGGCCAAGACCGCCGGTCAACTCTGGCTCGGGCCCCTGTCGAAAGCGGCCCATTGGATGGAGACGAAAATGAAACTTAGAACCAAGCTGATGATGTTCACTGCATCGGTGGCCCTGTCGGCAAACATGGCCTTCGCCGCAGTCGATGCGCAGGCCCTGGCGGATGCCTATCTGGCCGACGGCTACACCTATGTCGAGGTCAAGACCGGCCCGACGCAAACCAAGCTTGAGGCAGTCAAGGGCACTCAGAAGGCCGAGGTCGTCTACGACAACGCGACCGGCGAGGTCATCAAGCAAGAGTTTGAAGATGCCGATGATGACTATCTCGGCAGGACCGGAGTCGAGATTGAAGACACCGACGAGGACTTCGAAGACGACGGTAACGACGACGGTGACGACGACGGTGACTCAGACGAAGACGATGATGACGGCGACGATGATGATGATGACGGCGACGACGATGACGATGATGGCGACGATGATGATGATGACGATGATGATGATGACGATGATGACGATGATGACGATGATGATGACGGCGGGAATGGTGACGACAACAGCTGAGCTGGCCCTATAGGCCGACACACAGGCCCCGGTCTTGCCGGGGCCTGCTGCTTGGCACATAGTGCGGCCAGCCGAAAGGGCGGGGACGGGTATGAAACGTCGGGAACTCCTGTGCGGACTTGTTGCGGGCGTATCGCTTGCCGGGCCAGCGCTCGCGCAGGACTATGTGGCAGGTGTCGTTGCCCAGCTTCGCAAGCAGAACTTTCGATCAGTCGAGGAAGAACGGACGCTTCTGGGCCGGGTCCGCATCACCGCCACCCGCCGTGACGGGCAGCGCGAGATCATCATCAATCCAAGCAACGGCGAAATCCTGCGCGATCTTTGGACGCCCGCCGAAGGTGGGCCGAAGACGGTCGACATCATCGACGACAAATCCGGTCGTGGCGGAGGCGACGGTGACAAAGATGACGGCGACGATGACGACGATGATGACGATGACGACGATGACGACGATGACGACGATGACAGCGACAACAGCGGAAGTGGCGGTGGCGGGGGAAACGATGACGATTAGTAAGGCGACGTCAGCCCTCAGGTCGGATGCAGGCTTCGGTCCGGTCGCAATGTGAGGCGGGCGGCGCCGATCATCGCAATTCTGATGGTGCAGGCGGTTTGCGCCTTCTTCTTCGTGTCCGACATTCTGAAGTCGGTTCTGGGTATCCGCACCGATCCGATCAGCTGGGAAATGCGCGAGCTGATGGAAATCGGCGCCTCGCTTGGGCTGGTCCTTGGGGTGGTGGTTGGCGGTCTGATGCTGCGCCGGGCCTTGCAGGAACGCAACCGCGCCGAAGAGCGGCTGCGCCGGGCCTCAGGCGCATTCATGGATCTCTTGGACGAACGCTTTCAGGAATGGGGCCTGACGCCGTCCGAGCGCGACGTGGCGCTTTTCGCGATCAAGGGGATGTCGACGGCCGAGATTGCGGCGCTGCGGTCGACGAGCGAGGGGACCGTGAAGGCGCAGACCAATGCGATTTACCGCAAGGCGGGGGTAAGCGGCCGGTCGCAGCTCTTGTCGCTTTTCATTGACGACCTGATGCGGGACGATGGGGTGGTGCGAATGGCCATCGATGCCCCGGACCCGAAGCCGATCGCCCGGACGGTTGGAGTCAGCGATCGCACCGGGTCCTGAGGCGTCGGGGTCTAGTCGCCCCGCCCTTGCGCGGCATCGGTTGCGGCGTCCTGCAGGACTTCAAGCGGCACGATGGCCAACGTTGCCTGATGCGTGGCAGCCAGCCTGACCTTGGGGGCGGCGCCTTCCTGGTGGGCCTGCAGAAACCGGCTGGCGCAGAGGCACCACTGATCACCGGGTTTGAGGCCCGGAAAACCGAACTCGGGGCGGGGGGTGGAAAGGTCGTTGCCGAGGTATTTCGACAGTGCCAGAAACTCGGCCGTCATCAGGGCGCAGACCGTGTGAAGGCCGCGGTCCATCGGGCCGGTGTTGCAGCAGCCGTCGCGGAAAAATCCGGTCACGGGCCGGGTAGAGCAGGGTTCAAGCTCGGTGCCAAGGACGTTGAGCGACGGGAGTTTCATAAGTCGATCATGGCAGGCCAGCGCCGGGCTGTCCAGCCTGTCCACCGTGGACAAAATCCTCAGGTAAATGAAATCAAAGAGTTGCCTGTGCGTGTTTATGAAATCTTAACTAGTATCCCCGGCGTCGGTCGCAAGGATCACCGGCAGGACACACCGTAGGAGGACACGGACGGCAGGCTGCCGTCTTCGCCACCCTCACCGGCGGTTACAACGGAAAGCTCGCCTATCGGGCGGGTGTAGCTGTAGGCGCAGAAGCCAAAACCGGTGCCGGAGCAGTCCTCAACCTCCGGCACTCCGGCAGCGGCGATGTGAGCGGCCCAGCTTTGAGATTGGGTCTCGAGATCGCCAGGCACGGGCTGCCAGCCCGCTTCGATCAGCCGGCCACGCGCCTTGTCGATCGGCAGGTTGTAGATGTTCGGCACACTAGCCGTCCCGCCGCAGACGGGTTCTTCGTCGGCAAGAGCCATTGCAGCGATGCCGTCGGTCCCGGACCACTGCAAATCGGCGACGGGCGACGGGAGAAGGTCACCCGAGAGGACGCGGAGGTCACCCTCACCAAAGGGTTCCAGACGGCCGATCATTGGGTCATCTCCTTCGGAGCGGTAGAGGAGCGCCACAAGCTGGTCCCCTGCGAAGAAACCGACATTGCCATCGATAAGCTCGCAGGTGCCGCTGGTCGCGGGGATGGCACCGCCGACGAAGCTGACGGCGGTCAGATCGCCGAAGGGAAGTTCGGTCGTCACCTTCCAGCCCTGAGCCTGGGCCGCATGGCCCGCGGCGGTTTCGGGTGTGGCGACGAAGAGGTGGTCACAGAACTCGACCGCGGTCTGATCGACCCGCGCCACGGGAAGGGCGTCAAGCGCCACCAGCGCCAGACCCGGAACCTGCGAGCTGTACTGGGTCTCGGCGAGGGTCGGGGTCGCAAAGGCTGCGACAGCAGCAAAGGCGTGCGAAAGGCGAAGGATCATTTTGGGCCTCGGGTTCAAAGTTCAAGGGTCAGGGAAGCCGCTGGTGGCGGGCATGTCCAGTCTGAAAGGCCTGACCTTGGAGTCGGAAGACGCATGATTGACACGGCCCCCGATTTCCCCGGCGGGCCCCATCGGGTCTGCCGCAGTGTGACGGTCCCGCAATCCGGTCGGGGGCCCAAAGCCCCCGGCCAGCGCCCGCCCCGCCCCCGGCGGGCGCTTCTCGCCCGCCGGGCCGGGCGCTGGCCTCTAGCGTTTTTGGCGGATACGGTCTTGCGATGCCGTTCCCACATGAGCGGGGCCGACGCCATGGCGTCGTCTGGTCCCGCTCAGACCCAATGGGGTTTCCATCCTGCCTTGCTCCAGTTCAGTCCTCGGGGAACCGCGTGCCAGCAATCGGGGGCAGGATGCTGCCCGCAACCAGCCGGGAGATGAGGCCAGGAAACGGCCAGACCCGCGTAAGGGGAGAAAGGACGTGGTCGCGCAGAAGCGGCAGGGCAAGGCTGTGCGACTGGTACTGCGGGGTGAAGGCGGCGCTGGCAAGCTGGTAGAGGCCAAGGTGCCAGCGGCGGGCCTGACAATGGGCTTGCAGGGCGTCATCCAGCGGCAGGCGCAGTGCGAGGGTCAGCGACAGCGCGTCAAGGAGCGCCATGTTGGCGCCCTGGCCCAGCTGGGGGCTGGCGCGGTGGGCGGCGTCGCCGATGTGGAGGAGACGGCCACGGTAAGGCCTGCGGAGAGCGCCGTGGCTGTAGCGGGCGGGGGCAAGCTGGGCCTTGTCGGTGATCGCGGTCAGAAAGGGTGCCATTGCGGGCCAGAAGGTGGTGACCTCGGTCTTCCAAGCGGCAAGATCGCGGGCGGGCCAGCCATCAAGCTCGTCCGCCGAGAGCGACCAGAAGACGGCTGCGCGGGGGGTGGGGTCGTCTGGGAGGTGTCCGATGGGCAGGACCCCCGCCATGCGGGAGGCCTTGTGGTAGCGCTGGCGCAGCTGATCGGTGGGCAGGTCGGTGGACGGCCAAGGAACGTGGGCCCAGACCGCGCCAAAGGGAAGCGCACGCGCTTTCAGCGGCGACAGGGCAGAGCCCGCGCCGGAGGCATCGACGATGAGGTCGAATGGGCCGTGGCCGCCGTTGTCGGTGAGCAGGCGGATGTCGGCTGCGGTCTCCTCGGTGCCGGTGGCGGTCAGGCCGGTGACCGGGGTGATCCCGGCGTTCAGGGCGGCTTGCCAAAGGCAGTGGAACAGCGCCGCGCGGTGCATGGCGAGGCCGGATTGACCCCTTGGATAGGCGGCGTCCAGGATGGGCCGGGCGCCTGCATGGCCAAGCATCCGGTGGATGGGCGCGCCAAGGCTGCGGGCCGCGCCCCCCCCGCCGAGGCGGTCGAGGACGGCAAGGCCAACCGGCTGGACCACAAGGCCCGAGCCCAGGGGGCGCGGGGTGGCAAAGCGCTCGAACAAGGTGACGTCGTGGCCATCGCGGGCAAGAAGCGTTGCCAGGGCAAGCCCGCCGATGCCGGCGCCGATGATGGCGATGCGGTTGGGTCTGGTCATGCGGAACGGGTGGCAGGTCAGGTGCGGCTGATCAAGGGGGGTTGCTCTTCTTGCCGGGTTCTCTTGCAATTCCCGGCAGCGCAACCGATTCCTACCAGAAGCCAGAAGGAGACGACATGGAGAGCCTTGCCGAAGACCTTGCAACCATGGTGCGCCGCCCGCTGACCGAGGCCCATGTTGCTGCCATCCGGCGGATCGCGACGGAACGAGAGGTGCCGGAAGGCGAGCTTTTCCTGCGCTCGGGCGAACCGGCGGACCGGTTCTACTATGTTCTGGACGGTGGATTTCAGCTTTGGGACATTGCACGGGGCGTGTCGATGGGTCCGAACATCCTGGGTCCGGGGCAGTTCATCGGCGAGATCGCGTTTCTGGTCGGCGGGCGGATGCTTTACAGCCTGCGCACCGGCAGCGCGGCGCGGGTGCTGGAGGTCCCGCGCGAGGCGATGCTGCGGCTGATGGCGGCCGAGCCCGAGATGTCGGACATCATCGTGTCGGTCTTTGCGGCGCGCAGGCGCGCGATGCTGGAGCGTACCGAGACCGCAATCACCGTGGTCGGCCCGGCCGAGGACCGGCGGGTCCGGGCGGTGGCCACCTTCTGCGCGCGCAACAAGCTGCCGGTGACGGTGGTCGATCCGGTGTCGGACGCTGCGGCGGAGTGGGGGAAAAGCTGCTCGTTCCGCCCCGGCGATGATCCGAAGGTGATTTTCGGTGCGGGCGAGGTGCTGTCGGAATGCTCGGCCCGCGCCGTTGCCGAGCGGATCGGGATCGCCTTTTCGCCCACTGATGCAACCTTTGACGTGGTGATTGTCGGCGGCGGCCCGGCGGGGGTGTCGGCGGCGGTCTATGCCGGGGCCGAGGGGCTGTCGGCGCTGGTGGTCGAGGATCTGGCCATCGGCGGGCAGGCGGGCACATCCAGCCGGATCGAGAATTACATGGGGTTTCCGACCGGAATCTCGGGTGCGGATCTGTGCTTCCGGGGCGAGGTGCAGGCGATGAAGTTCGGGACGCGCTTTGCCATTCCGCATCGGGTGACGGGCGTAGAGCCCGATGCGTCGGCCTGGTGCCTGACGCTGGACAACGGCGCGCGCGTGCTGGCGCGGTCGGTGGTCGTGGCGACGGGGGTCGAATACCGGCGTCTGCCTCTGGACCGTCTGGAAGAGTTCGAGGGGGCAGGGGTCTACTATGCCGCAACCGAGGTCGAGGCGCGCTGGTGTCGCGAGACCGAGGTCGTGGTCATCGGCGGCGGCAATTCGGCGGGGCAGGCGGCGATGTTCCTGTCGCGCACGGCCCGACACGTGCATGTGCTGGTGAGGGGCGCTTCTTTGGCCAGCAGCATGTCGGCCTATCTGGTCGACCGGCTGGAGCGGACGCCGAACATCACCATCCATTACCGTGCGCAGGTGTCGGCTTTGCAGGGCGACACGGCGCTGCGGACGGTCACCATCCACAGTGGCGAGGATGGTCAGGACTGGGTTCTGAACGCCCGCGCGGTTTTCGTGATGGTCGGGGCCGCGCCGAATACGGCCTGGCTGAAGGGCCGGGTGGCGGTGGACAACCATGGTTTCGTGCTGACCGGTGAGGCGGCGGATGCGGCGACGCGCGGCCATTATGCCACAAGCTGCCCCGGTATCTTTGCGGTGGGCGATGTGCGGTCGGGGTCGGTCAAGCGGGTGGCCTCGGGCGTGGGCGAGGGGGCCGTGGTGATTTCCGAGGTCTGGCGGCATCTGAACCCCTAGACCGCTGTGACGGGTGCCCCCCACCCTCTCCCTCCCCCAACCAAGGGAGGAGGGAAGTGCAAATCCTGGGACCGGAGCGCCCTTTACCGCGTCGCCGCCGAAGCTTATAACGCGGCGCATGGAACAGGGGCTGATCTCGCGTCGAATTAGCTGCCCGGCGGGCTGACCCCCAGCCGCCGGTCTTTCACGCATGCCGTTCCTTCCCCTTTTGACCGCGAGTATCCCCTATGTCTTCCGACACGACGTCCGCCGACACGACCGCCACGCCTGACTACCGCGACACCGTTTTCCTGCCCGAGACCGATTTTCCGATGCGGGCGGGCCTGCCGCAGCGTGAACCCGACTGGCTGGCGCGGTGGGAACGGATCGGGATCTATGACCGGCTGCGGTCCTCTGCCGCCGGGCGGGTGCCCTTCGTGCTGCATGATGGCCCGCCCTATGCCAACGGGCACCTCCACATCGGCCACGCGCTGAACAAGGTGTTGAAGGACATGGTGGTGCGGTCGCAGCAGATGATGGGCCGCGATGCCCGCTATGTGCCGGGCTGGGACTGCCACGGGCTGCCGATCGAATGGAAGATCGAGGAGCAGTACCGCGCCAAGGGGCTGAACAAGGACGACGTTGACGTGGTCGCCTTCCGGCAGGAGTGCCGGAAGTTTGCAGAAGGCTGGATCGACATCCAGCGCGAGGAATTCAAGCGGCTGGGCGTCACGGGCAAGTGGGACGACCCGTACCTGACGATGGACTACCACGCCGAGGCCGTGATCGCGGCGGAATTCATGAAGTTTGTCATGAACGGGTCGCTCTATCAGGGGTCGAAGCCGGTGATGTGGTCTCCGGTGGAAAAGACCGCCCTGGCCGAGGCGGAGGTGGAGTACCACGACCATACCAGCCATCAGGTCTGGGTGCGGTTTCGGGTGATCCACGGCGATGCGATGTTCACCAAGACAACGACCGATGTCGTGATCTGGACAACGACGCCGTGGACGATCCCGCAGAACCGGGCGGTCGCCTTCGGGCCGGAGATCGCCTACGGGCTTTACGAGATCATCGGGCGGCCCGAGGACAGCTCTGCGACCATCGGGCATCGGGTCGTGCTTGCCGACAAGCTGGCCGAAGCGGTGTTGGCTCAGGCCAAGCTTCTCGGACCTGACATGGTTCGGCGGCTGTGCGATGTGTCGGCGGACGACCTCAAGGCGATGTTCATGGCCCATCCGTTCCGGGGTGTCGAGGGCAGCCACGGCGAATGGGACTATGATGTCCCGATGCTCCCGGGCGATCATGTCACCGATGATGCGGGCACCGGTTTCGTCCATACCGCCCCGTCGCACGGCGATGACGACTATCAGCTGGGCGTGAAGCACGGCCTGCCGATGACCTACAACGTCGAAGCGGATGGGTCTTATCGCTCCGACCTGCCGCTTTTCGGCGGGCAGCACATCATCCTGCCGGATGGCAAGGAGGGACCCGCCAACGTCAGCGTGATCAAGCAGCTCGCCTATTCCGGTGCGCTATTCGCCAAGGGGAAGCTGAAGCACCAGTATCCGCATTCGTGGCGGTCGAAGGCTCCGGTGATCTACCGGAACACACCGCAGTGGTTCGTTGCCATCGACCGGGCGCTGGACGACGGGATGTCGACCTATGGCGAGACGATCCGGACGCGGGCGCTGAACTCGATCAATCAGCTGGTGGAGTGGACCCCGGTCACGGGACGCAATCGCCTTCACTCGATGATCGAGGCACGACCGGATTGGGTACTGTCGCGCCAGCGCGCTTGGGGCGTGCCGCTGACGGCCTTCGTCAAGAAAGGCGCGCGGCCGGATGCTCCGGACTTTCTTTTGCGCAACGCAGAAGTGAACGCCCGGATCAAGGTCGCGTTTGAGGCTGAGGGTGCCGACGTTTGGTATGTGCAAGGATTCAAGGAAAAAGTGCTTTCCGGGATCGTTGACGCGTCCGATTATGAACAAGTGTTCGATGTGCTGGACGTCTGGTTCGACAGCGGCTCGACCCATGCTTTCGTGTTGCGCGACCGGGAAGACGGAACCGAAGACGGCATTGCCGACCTCTATCTGGAAGGCACCGATCAGCATCGCGGCTGGTTCCATTCCTCGATGCTGCAAGCCTGTGGCACGAAGGGCCGCGCGCCGTATCGGGGCGTGCTGACCCACGGCTTCACGCTGGACGAGAAGGGCATGAAGATGTCCAAATCGCTTGGCAATACCGTGGCCCCGCAAGAGATCGTCTCGGAATACGGGGCCGACATCCTGCGGCTGTGGGTGGCGCAGACCGACTACACGAACGACCAGCGGATCGGCAAAGAAATCCTCAAGGGCACCGCTGACAGCTACCGCCGCCTGCGCAATACGCTGCGCTATCTTCTGGGCGCGCTGAAGGGGTTCAGCGAGGCCGAACGGGTGGACGTGGCCCAGATGCCCGAGTTGGAGCGCTGGGTGCTGCACCGCCTTGCCGAACTCGATACCGAAATCCGCGAGGGCTATGCCAGGTACGACTTCCAGGGTGTGTTCCAACGGCTCTTCACCTTCTGCACCTCGGACCTGTCGGCGGTCTATTTCGACATCCGCAAGGACAGCCTTTACTGTGACGCAGCTTCCAGCCTGACTAGGCGGTCTTGTCGGACGGTGCTGGATATCCTGTTCCACCGGCTGACCACCTGGCTTGCGCCGGTGCTGGTCTTCACCATGGAAGAGGTCTGGCTTGAGCGCTTCCCCGGTGAGGAAAGCTCGGTCCATCTGGTCGACTTCCCCGAGACGCCCAAGGCCTGGCGGGACGATGCGCTGGCGGCGAAGTGGGAGACCCTGCGCGAGGTGCGTCGCGTGGTGACCGGTGCCCTGGAGGTGCAGCGGACGGCGAAGGTGATCGGCTCAAGTCTTGAGGCCGCGCCGGAGGTCTTCGTTTCGCCCGAGATGATGGCGCTGCTGGAGACGGTGTCGTTCGAGGAGCTTTGCATCACCTCTTGCGTCTGGCTGTCGACGAATCCGGTGCCGGAGGGGGCCTTCGCCTTGGCCGACGTGCCGAACGTGGCGGTGGTCTTTGAACCGGCCAAGGGTGCGAAATGTGAACGCTGCTGGAAGGTGCTGTCCGATGTGGGCACGCACAAGCATCCAGGGACCTGCGCGCGGTGCTCGGACGCGTTGGGATGACAGGTCGCACGGGCGGCATGGCACACCCACCGCGGCGGGCCGTTGTCGCGACGCCGTTCGGGCCGGTGACTTTGGTCGAGAGCGGTGGCGTACTTGTGCGGCTCGACTGGCGGGCTGAGCCCGGCGATGGCTCGGCCCTGCTGGACGAGGCGGCGCGGCAGATGGCGGCCTATTTTGACCGGTGTCTGACGCGGTTCGACCTTCCGGTCGACTGGGGCACGGGGCTGAACGCGGCGGTCCGTCGTGCGATGGCCGACATCCCGATGGGCGAGACCCGGACCTATGGCGAGATCGCCAAGGTCGTGGGGGCGGCCCCGCAAGCGGTTGGTCAGGCCTGCGGGGCGAACGCCTTGCCGATCATCATTCCCTGCCATCGGGTGACCGGGACGGACTGGTTCGGCGGGTTCTCTGCGCCCGGTGGGGTGGAGACCAAGGCGGAGCTGCTGCGTCATGAAAGGGCGCTGCTGCTTTAGATCGGCCCGCTTGCAACCCACTGCGGGTTTGGTAACGTTGTTACCGCGCCACGCAAGGAAGACCACTCAGATGGCCGCGACGACCGACAGCGCGCCGCTGATCAGAATGATCATCTTTTGCGGCGTTATGAGCGTCGCGTGCTCGTGTTTAGTCGTGGCGGTCGGTTGGACCACGGCATACGGACAACTGGATGAGCTTGCATATGTTGCTGTCGATCTGTCCTCGGCATCGGCCGCCGGACGCCTTGCCGTTCGTCGGATCGCGCGAAGACTTACCCTTTGGGAGAAGCTGAGGTTTGCTTTCGGGGCCCGGGTTTTTGTCCTTGCACTTTCGTTTGTGGGTGTCTGGGCTTTGAGCCTGTATCTCTCAACGCGCCAGTTCACGTCGAGTATCTGCAAGAGCGATGGGCTCTGCATCACCTGAACCGCGGCGCGAATGCAGAAGTCCTGCCTTGGCTTGTGATGCTGGATCTTGCTTTGGGTACGCTCCTCTACTTTGTTTTCGTGGGATTGGGTGCAAAGCGAGAGCGGAAGCGATCGCGTCTTTTGCGGCCCTACTGTGCGAAGAACGATTGACCGCGACGAATTTGGTGCAGCGCTGGCCACTGGCGCACGTTGTCCGGGCAGCTTCCCGTAGCCAAAGGCGTGCGCCATTTCGAGCAAGAATGAAAACTTTCGAATGATTTCCGTATCTTATCGCACCCGGCGGATACCTTCGGGGATCATCTGCTGCACGATCCCGGCAAGGCAGAGGTAAAGCGACGTCAGGATCAGCGCCCATTCGGCGATCGGGCCCTCCTGAAAGTCCATCCAGGCCGCCCACGCTGCAAAGATGATCCAGGCGATGCAGACGGCAAGTGAAAGCTCGTGCCAGCGCTGCGTCCGGGTTGGGTGGATGAACTTGAGGTTGGTGAACATCGTGACGGACAAGAGGATCACGACGAGGAGGATGACCATCTCACCGGGCCGGGTCGCGAACAGGACCAGAACCACCATGTTCCAGCAGGCCGGGAAGCCTGCAAAGCTTTTATCTTTGGTCTTCATCCGCGTGTCGGCGAAATAGACCACCGAGCCGTAGACGATGACGATGATCGCCAGCCAGCCGGTCCAGCCGGGCAACAGCCCGGATTTGAAGAGCGCATAAGCGGGAATAAAGACGTAGGTCAGGAAGTCGACGATCAGATCCATCAGGACCCCGTCATAGGTCGGCCAGTTTTTCTCGACCTCGTAGCGGCGGGCAAGCGGGCCGTCGATCCCGTCCACGATCAGCGCGACCACCAGCCAGAGGAACATCAGGCTCCACTTGCCTTCGACGGCGGCCAGCATGGCGAACATCGACAGGACCGCGCCAGAGGCGGTCAGAAGATGGACGGCAAGGGCTTTCAGGCGGGGGCTCATGGGCATTTGATGGCCGATTATCAGACAGGGTGCAACAGAAAGGCCGCGCCACCTCAGGCGCGGGGATGGGCTTTTTCGTAGACTTCCATCAGCCGCGCGGCATCGACCGCAGTATAGGCCTGGGTGGTGGAAAGCGAGGCATGGCCCAGAAGCTCTTGTATCGCGCGAAGATCGCCGCCCGCCGACAGAAGGTGGGTCGCGAAACTGTGGCGTAGCGCGTGCGGGGTGGCGGTGGCGGGCAAGCCAAGGCGAAGCCGGGCGCGTTCCATGGCAGACTGGATGAGGCGCGGGTTGACCGGTCCGCCGCGCGCGCCCCGGAAAAGCGGCGTGTCGGGGCCAAGGTCGAAGGGGCAGAGGGTGACATAGACCGCGACCGCCTCGGCTGCGGCTGGAATGACGGGGACGATGCGGGTCTTGCCGCCCTTGCCGGTGATGCGCAGGGTCGCGGGCAGCGGATGATCGGCCCCGGTCAGCGAAAGCGCCTCGGAGATGCGAAGCCCAAGGCCGTACAGGACCGTCACCACAGCGGTGTCGCGGGCGGCGATCCAATCTTCGCGGGCGTCATCGCCGATGGTGCTCAGAACGGCGACCGCGCCATCTTCAGAAAGGGGTCGGGGCAGCTTGCGGCGGAATTTCGGGCCGCGGGCCGAAAGCACGGTGGTGGCATCGCGGCCGGTCCGGTCGGCGGCCCAGGCGGTGAAGCCCTTCACGGCGGAAAGCGCCCGGGCCAGCGAGCGCGCGGAAAGGCCGCGCCCGCGCTCCTCGGCCATCCAGGCGCGAAGGTCGCTTTGGCCGGTGGCGGCGACCGAGGCGATGCCATCGGCCCCGCCGCGATGATTTGTCAGGAATTTCAGGTAGCGGGCCACGTCGCGGCGGTAGGCCTCGACCGTGTTTGCAGCCGCCCCCTCCAGGGCCGCCAGCTGGGCAAGCCACTGCGACAGTGCCGCGCCCAAAGCAGGTGCGAGGAACGGGTCGGCGGTCAGCCCAGCCCCGGTCAACCTAGCCATCGGCGCATCGCGCGTTCGAAGACGCCTGCGAAAAAGGCCAGAAGATCAGTGCCATGCGTGGTCTTGAACTGGTGCGGGTCTTCGGAGGCAAAGACCAGCATTGCGGGTAGGCGGTCCGGGCCGAGGTCCAGCTTCATCAGGCCTTCGGAGCGGATGTCGTCGGCCTTGGGACCGTACATCGTGGCGGCGAGTCCGGTGACGGGGCGCAGGACCACCGGGCGAGCGGGGCCGTTGCGGCCGTTGGTGAGGTAATTGCCGACAAAGCCGCGCGGGGCGATCTGAAGCACCTCGCCCAAGCGACGAAGGGCGGGGTCGGTGTCGCCGTCGTCCTGCACGGTTTCCAGGACGAGGCGGACAAACTCTACCCTTAGGGTCCGGGCGACCTCGGTCGTCAAGGTCTTGATGAAGCCCTCAAAGCTCGTCGGTTCCAGAAGCTGCAGGATCGCGCGGTGGACCTGATTGGTGCCCGCAAGGTTTTCATAGGCCGCAGCGATGACCGACCGATGGGTGTCTTCCAGATGATCCAGCCTGTTTTCAAGGCGTTGCATGGCAATGCCGCGAAGGTCAACGATGTTTGAACCAAGCGCGCGGTCATTGGCGGCGACAAGGGCGTTCATCACATCGCGGTCTTCGAGGAACCGCTCGGGTTCGGACAGGATCAGGTCGCGCAGGTCAGGTTCGATCATGAGGCTCGCCAGCGTTTTTCCACAAGGTTACAGGGGACTATAGGCGGAAGTTCATGCGCTTGGCGACAGCTTTCGCCAAACGCCCGCCGCGCCTGTGCGTTCCCTGCAACAGGGGGCCCGGGCGGGCCTTGTCCGGTGGGTAAACCTTTGGAAATCGGGGCGAAACGGGGGTCTTCTTTCCGTCTTCCTTTGATCTTCCTTCCGTCTCTACGCGCGGTGCGGTCCGGCTTCGTTAAAGAATCGGCGGGAGGATGGGGGCCGCAAAGGACTCTGGACATGCCTGACCTGAAGAAACAGACCCCCCGCCAGCGGGCGAACATGACCTACATGATGGACGTGATGCGGCGCCTGGAATGGGACCTGCACAACACCATCGAGATGACGGGGCGCATCCCGGAGGAATGGCACGAGATCGCCTCGGCCACCCCCCGGTCCGGCAAGGTGAAGGTGAACCTGTGCCTGGAGGCGGATGTGGTGAAGTTCTTCAAGTCGATGGGTGAGGGGTACGGGCCGCGGATCAACGACGTGCTGAAAAGCTATATGCATGCGCGGCTGGCGGGGGTGATCCGAGGGGCCGAGACGCTGGCGCATTTCCGGCACCGGGCCGAGGTGCATGACGGGCCGAAGCCGGGGTTCGGGGAGTTGGATCGGGAGATGGGGGAGGAATGGGTGGACGAGGGGCCGGGGGTGGTGGAGGCCGCAAGGGCGCGGATGCAGGAGCTGTTGCAGCGGAAGTATGGCGAGGACGGCGGGCCGGAGGGGGAGGGGTTGGTGCCTTGGGTTCGGTGAGGGGATCAAGGTTCGAGTACATGGATCACCACTATGGACACCGTTACAGTGGTCTTCGCTGCAGGGCAAAATTCTGAGGGTCCAATGAAACAACTTCAACGGCTATCTTCTCACCCACTATGTCAAGAACAGTATGAAGTGTCTCTTTAGAGTGCTGAGCACCCAACAAAACTGCAGTTGGCTCCAGGCAAAGGACAGTGTGGTATCCAATAGGATCATCTCCAATTATCATCACACGCCATTCTTGCTCGTACGCCCACTCCTTTGGTTTCGTCATCGCCAAGCTATCAAATGTTTGTCTTGCTCGATTAACATCAAAGAATCCACTGCTGTTATCACTGGTAGCCAAGGCAGTATGCTCCATGAGTTCAATGTAAGTCACTACCGGGCGAACTTCAGAGTATATCACCGATACCGGCGCGCGGCGCTCTCTTGCCGCAGTTTCAATCTTGGTGGCATACTGTATACATACTCCCGTGTGCGAGAGACCATAGTGACCCCACATCAACAAAGAATCCCATCTTTCAGAGAAACAGGCAACCTTTAGTTGGCTTCTTAGGTAGTCGATCGTTGTCTCTATCGAAGCAATCGTTCTCTGTGCACTTTTTAAGGATGGTCCTACAGCTTCCCGAACTTTGCTCTTCTTAATACCCGCCTGCTTTGCGAATTCTCCGAAGTCTGTACCGGTAATGGCAATTCCCTTTCCAAACACCTTCTCGAAATCCGCAAGATAAGCTCGCACCTCCCTTATTGTATTCTTTCCGAGATATGGGCGCGCTTCAAAAGGATCATTGACGCTAGAAAGCTCACTAAAGTAGATCTGCTTTCTCTCGACAGCTCTGCGCAACTCCTCAGCGAAGTATTTCGTGTTTGTCGGCCGATATCGATATAGAAACTCCGGTGGAATTAATGCTACCATTCTGGCCCTTTGGATTTCGAAGCTAGATTAGCTAACGCGCCGAGCGAATAGGTGCAGATTAGCTCAAAGATATGCTTTGCTGCAATGCCTGATCTTAATCGAGTGCGCCCCTTGGGGTACATCGAGCAAGGGCTAGACCCGCTTGTGACAAAGCTGAAAATTGGACGACGCTGCGGTTCAGCCCGCCATGCCATGAAACCCGGAGATTTGGTGTCAGACACTACCGCCCTTGGCCCGGAATCAAGGCGCTTGCGCCGCCGGGCCGCGCCCTCCCCACTGCCCGGCCACGGGCCGGGCGTTCTTCGCGGAAATCCTCCACTGGAGGATTTCGGATCGCTCATCACCCCCCCGGGAGGGCGCTTTTGCAGCGTCGGTCACCCGAACCTCGGTGGGAGGGGTGGCACCATAAAGTGCCTACGCCGACCGTTGGAGCGCCCGCCCGAGGGAGGGCGCGGCCCTTTGGTGTGCACGGGTTGGGTCGGGAGAGTCGGGGCACGCCCCGACCTACCTGTCATCCCCGCGAAGGCGGGGATCCATTGGGGGACGTCGAAGGTGGGTCCCCGCTTTCGCGGGGATGACAGGTGTGGCGGCAGAGGGAGTCGGGGTGAACCCCGACCTACAGGATCTTCTGGCCCGTCTTCGCCCAGTCCTTCAGGAACTGCTCCAGACCCTTGTCGGTCAGGACATGGCTGGCGAGGGCCTTGATGACGGCGGGGGGGGCGGTGATGACGTCGGCTCCGATCATCGCGCAGTCCTTGACGTGGTTGGCGGTGCGGATGGACGCCGCGAGGATCTGGGTCTTGAAGTCGTAATTGTCATAGATCGTGCGGATGTCGCCGATCAGGTCCAGCCCGTCGAGGTTGATGTCGTCCAGACGCCCGATGAAGGGCGAGATGAAGGTCGCCCCGGCCTTGGCGGCGATCAGGGCCTGGTTGGCGGAAAAGCAGAGGGTGACGTTGACCATGAAGCCCTCACCCGTCAGCACCTTGCAGGTTTTCAGGCCGTCCCAGGTGAGCGGGACTTTCACGGCGATGTTGGGGGCGATGGCGGCAAGCTTGCGGCCCTCGGCGATCATCTCGGGCGCGGTGAGGGCGACGACTTCGGCAGAGACCGGGCCGGTGACGAAGGAGCAGATTTCCTTGGTGACCTCGATGATGTCGCGGCCCGCTTTCAGGATCAGTGAGGGGTTGGTGGTGACGCCGTCGACCATGCCGAGGTCGTGAAGCTCACGGATCGCATCTACGTCGGCGGTGTCGATGAAGAATTTCATGGGGGCGGTCCTTCGGGATGGGTTGTATGGGGTTGGGGTGGGGTTTACCCCAAACGGGCAGCAAGGGGAAGGTGGCGGGGTGGCGGATCGGGTCTATCAGGCGGGCGATCTGGTCGGGGTGCTGACGACGGAACCTTTGGGCCGGGTGCTGGACTATCGCGCGCCGGAGGGGGGGTGCGGCGACGGGGATTTCGTCGAGGTGCCGCTGGGGCCAAGGCGGGTGCTGGGGGTGGTCTGGGGGCCGGGGGAGGGGTCGTTTGATCCGGCGAAGATACGGCCGGTGGGCCGGGTGCTGGAGGCGCGGCCGATGCGGTATGAGCTGCGGTCGTTTCTGGCGCGGGCGGCGGAGTATACGCTGACTCCGTTGCCTGCGATGCTGAGGTTGGCCACAAGGACTCCGGGGTTGGGCGAGCCTGCGTCGGTGCGGCGGGTGTACCGGCTGAGCGGCGTGGTGCCGAACCAGCTGACCGAGGCGCGGCATCGGGTGGTGGAGGCGCTGCGGGAGTTTGGCGGCGCGCCGGTGACGCTGGGCGAGCTGGTGGAGGCGGCGGGCTGTGGCGCGTCGGTGGTGAAGGGGCTGGTGAAGCTGGGGGTGGTGGCCGAGGAGGATGCGCCGCGGGATACGCCCTATCCTCGGCTGCAGGCGGCGAAGGGGATGCGGCTGGAGGGGGAGCAGGTTGCGGCGGGGGATGCCTTGGTCGCGGCGGTGGCGCTGGGGGGGTATTCGGCGACGCTTCTGAAGGGGGTGACGGGGTCGGGGAAGACCGAGGTTTACCTGGAGGCGGTGGCGGAGACGTTGCGGGCGAGGCGGCAGGCTTTGGTGCTGCTGCCCGAGATTGCACTGACAGCTGAGTTCCTGACGCGGGTCGAGGCGAGGTTTGGCGCGAGGCCGGCGGAGTGGCACTCGGGTGTCACGATGACCGAGCGGCGGCGGTTGTGGAGGATGGTCTCGGAAGGCGAGGCAGGGCTGGTGGTGGGCGCGCGGTCGGCGTTGTTCCTGCCGTTTCAGGACCTTGGGCTGATCGTGGTCGATGAAGAGCACGACAGTTCTTACAAGCAAGGCGACGGGGTCCTGTACCACGCCCGCGACATGGCGGTCCTCAGGGCGGCGATTGCGGGCTGCCCGGTGGTGCTGGCCTCGGCCACGCCAAGCCTGGAAAGCTGGGCGAATGCCGAGGCGGGGAAGTATCAACGGCTGGAGCTTGGCTCGCGCTTCGGGGCCGCGGAACTGCCCGAGATGCGGGCGATCGATATGCGGGCGGAGCGGCTGCCTTCGGACCGCTGGATTTCGCAGACCTTGGCCGCGAAGGTCGACGCGGTGGTCGCGAAGGGTGAGCAGGCGCTGCTGTTCCTGAACCGGCGGGGCTTCGCGCCGGTGACGCTGTGCCGGGCCTGCGGGCATCAAGTCGGTTGCGATCACTGCGACGCGCGGATGGTGGAGCATCGGTTCCAGAAGCGCCTCGTCTGCCACCAGTGCGGGGCGACGAAGCCGGTGCCTTTGGCCTGCCCCTCGTGTGGAGTGGAGGGCCGGATGGCCGCCGTCGGGCCGGGGGTGGAGCGGCTGGCGGAGGAGGTGGCGGCGCGGTTCCCGAAGGTGCGGGTGGCGGTGCTGTCGTCGGACCTGTTCGGGTCGGCGCGGGCGCTGAAGGAGGCGATTGGCGACATTGCGGCGGGTGGCGCGGACATCATCATCGGCACGCAGATCGTGGCCAAAGGGCACAACTTTCCCCTGTTGACGCTGGTGGGCGTGATCGACGCAGACCTTGGGCTGCAGGGGTCGGACCTGCGGGCGGCAGAGAAGACGTTCCAACTGATGCGACAGGTGGCAGGGCGCGCCGGGCGGACGGCAGAGCGCAAGGGTGAGGCCTGGCTGCAGACCCACCAGCCCGAGCATCCGGTGATCCGGGCCATTCTTGGCGGGGATGAAGAGTCGTTCTGGGCCGCCGAGGCGGCGGAGCGGCGGGCCTCGGGCGTGCCGCCTTACGGGCGGATGGCAGGGATCATCCTCTCCTCGCCCGATGTGGCGCAGGTGTTTGATTTTGGGGCTGAGCTTGCCCGGCGGGATGGGCCTTTGCGGCGGATCGGGGCGGAGGTCTGGGGGCCTGCTCCGGCGCCGATTGCAAGGGTCCGGGGGCGGCACCGGGTGCGGCTTCTGGTGAAGGCGGAGAAGGGGGCCCCGTTGCAGGCGGCTTTGGCGGAGTGGTTGGGGCAGTTCAAGGTGCCGGGGAATGTGCGGCTGGCGGTGGATATTGATCCGCAGAGTTTTCTTTAAGCTTGCGAAGAAGGGCGAACGAGTCTTATGCAGTTTCACTACACACCCCCGCAGACTGAGCTGGAAGAGATGTTTGGCGGGTACTTTTGTATCAATGCGATTGGAAAGATTCAGTCGGGCGATGACCAAAGCTTTCAACTGTTCTTGAGATCAGCTAACCCACCACCACGCTGTGTCGTTTATATTGACTCAAGTGGTGGCGATGTGGACGCAGCTATTGGAATTGGACGCCTCATTCGTAGTTCGTGGTTTGCAACGGACGTTGGTCAGTATCAGCTCGACTTTCAGAGACCGAACGAAGTACCTCTTCTGCATAGAAGGAAGCTGCCCGGTCATTGCTTGAGTGCGGCAACTCTTATGTTCCTTGGCGGGCGACTGAGGTACTTCGACGACAAATCTGAATTTGGAGTTCACCAGTTTGACTTTCCTCAAGCGCAAGGGAAGGAAGTTCCGCGAAACTATCTGGCTCACTCACAAACCCTTTCTGCTAAGATGTTCGAGTACGTTGCTGACATGGGAATCTCACCGCAGTTCCTTCTACTTTCGGCTGCGACACCAAGTGATCAAATGCGCTCCTTACCCCGTGAAGAGTTGGAAAAGATAGGCGTTGTTACCGGCGGGCAGTCCGAGGTCAAATGGAGCATAGAGGCACAGAATGGGCTTTCGTATGTAAAGGGAGAGCGAGATTCGTTCTATGGGCACCACAAGGTGATGCTGGGCTTTAACAGTGAAATCGGATTTGTGTTTTGGGCAGTTATCGAGACCCAGAATAGAGCAAAGGAGCTCCTAGGCTTTCCGCTCGTAGAAGTTGTCTTGAATGGGGAAAGCAAGAGGCTAGACATCAGCTCACGCGTAGAACGGAAGGAGGAGGGGATATACACGAATGTCTTGGCAAGGATATCAGATGATGAAGCCAAGCAGATTGCGTTTTCCGATAGCTTTGGAGTTCAGATCAGATTTTCGTCAGACGCGAGCATGTTTCTCGGTATCGCTGCGATGGATACAAAAGAAGGCCGCGAAAAGCTTAGGACGTTCTTCTCGAACCACAAGAAGTAGGAGGGCATCGCCTGACCGCCGGGTGGGCGCAGCGACGCCTGTTCTAGGCGGTTTATGGGTCAACCCCTCCCACTGTAGTTCTGCAGGCTGACGGTGAAAAGCGCCCGCCCGAGGGGGCGGTCGGGCGCTGCCCGGCGGCGCATTCGCGCCTTGATTCCGGGCGAAGGGAAGGAGAGGAGGCTGGGGTGGTCAGGCTTGCCAGAGCCGCACCGGCGCTTTCGGCGCGCGTTTCAGGATGCCCTTCGCCTCCAGATCAAGCTGGACGCATTTGACCCACCAGCCTGCGGTCTCGCCGCCGGGGAAGAGGGTGGCGGAGAGGTGGGGTTTGACGGCCTGAATGATCTGAGCGGGGGTGAGGCCGGGGGGCTCGGATGGCGTGACGGCGAGGACGGCCTTGCGCATTTCGGCGTATTTGGTGGCGTCGGCGTGGTAGGTCTTGCCGGGCTGGCCGACGTTTTCAACCTCGATCTTGTCCATGGGCGGTCCCTCCTACCCGAATAAGGTGGCTGCGGATTGTGCGGGGCACAAGCTTTGGCTTTGCCTTCCCCGCCGATTTGGCTAAGTCCTGCATATGTCCAATCTCATGCCCCTGTCCGAGACCGACCGCCTGCCGCGCTGGCGGCGGCCGGAGGCGCTGCTTTATCTGATGGCGGCAGCGATGCCGCTGAGCTTCGCGACCTGGTCGGCTCTGCTGAACAACTTCGTCATCGAGGTGGCGAGCTTCACGGGGAAAGAGATCGGCTGGCTGCACACGGTGCGGGAGATTCCGGGGTTTCTGGCGATCGGGGTGATCCTGGTGCTGCTGGTGCTGCGCGAGCAGGTGCTGGCGCTGGTGGCGCTGGCTCTGCTAGGGGCGGCGACGGCGGTGACGGGGTGGTTCACCAGTTTCTCGGGCCTCTTGGTGATGACGCTGCTGTCGTCGATCGGGTTTCACTACTTCGAGACGGTAAATCAGTCGCTGCAGTTGCAGTGGATCGACAAGGCGCGGGCGCCGGTCGTGCTGGGGCGGATCGTGGCGGTGGGAGCGGGGGCGTCGCTGGCGGCTTATGCGGCGATTGTACTTCTGTGGGACCGGATGGGGCTGGATTACAACTCGGTCTATCTGGCGTCGGGCGGGTTGACGATCCTGATCGTTGGGTTTGCGGCGCTGGCCTATCCGCAGTTTGAAAGCCCGCATGCGCAGCACAGGCACATGGTGTTGCGGCGGCGGTATTGGCTTTACTATGCGCTGCAGTTCATGGCGGGGGCGCGGCGGCAGATTTTCGTGGTCTTTGCGGGCTTCATGATGGTGGAGCGGTTCGGGATGAAGGTCAGCGAGATGACGCTGCTGTTGCTGTGCAATTACCTGATCAACATGGCGGTTGCTCCGGCGATGGGGCGAGCGTTGAGCAGGTATGGCGAGCGCAACGTGATGGGGTTCGAGTATATCGGGCTGACGCTGGTGTTTCTGGCTTATGGGGGCCTCTATTGGTTCGGCTGGGGGATCGTGATTGCGGGGGGGCTTTATATTCTGGATCAGTTGTTCTTTGCGCTGTCGTTCAGTCTGAAGACCTATTTCCAGAAGATCGCCGATCCACGCGATATTGCGCCCACGGCGGCAGTGGCCTTTACCATCAACCACATTGCGGCGGTCTTTCTGCCGGCGGCCTTGGGTTATCTTTGGGCGCAGTCGCCGGACTATGTGTTCGTGCTGGGGGCGGGGATGGCGCTCTTTGCCTTCGGGCTGATCTGCCTGATCCCAAGGCATCCGGAGCCGGGGAACGAAACGGTGTTCTCACGCGGGGTACCGCTGGCGGCGGAGTAAAGGCGTAGTGAGGGGGTTGTAACGGACGTTGGGCTTTTGCGGGCGCGCGCCTATATTCCCCTCAGCAAATGGAGGTTTCCCATGTTCTTCACCCGCAAGTCGACGGAAATGGTCACGCCCGACAAGGCCCTGCCGGGGCGCAGTGAGCCGTTGCCGACGGCCGAGACGCATTTCCTGACCGGTATCCCGCTGAAATCTCCGGTGCCCGCAGGCATGGCCGAGGCGATGTTCGGGATGGGTTGTTTCTGGGGCGTGGAGCGGAAGTTCTGGCAGGTGCCGGGCGTCTGGCTGACCATGGTCGGCTACGCGGGCGGGTTCACGCCGAACCCGACCTACAAGGAGACCTGCACGCAGATGACTGGCCACAATGAAGTGGTGCGGGTGATCTTTGACCCTGCCGTCATCAGCTATGAGCAGCTGTTGAAGCTGTTCTGGGAGGGGCATGACCCGACCCAAGGCATGCGGCAGGGCAATGATGTCGGGTCAACCTACCGGTCAGGGATCTATGCCTACACGCCCGAGCAGGCCGGGGCCGCCAAGGCGTCGAAAGCGGTCTATCAGGCCGCGCTGACGGCAGCGGGCCGGGGCGCGATCACCACCGAGATCCTGCCAGTGCCGGTCTTCTACTTTGCCGAGGACTATCACCAGCAGTATCTGGCGAAGAACCCGGGTGGCTATTGCGGGATCGGCGGCACCGGGGTGACCTGCCCGATCGGAACCGGCGTCAGCGCTTGACCATGGCCGGGGGCAAGTCTATCCGGCCCTGAAACCGGAGGTTGCCGATGCCCACCTATTCTGCCCTGACCACGCTTCCGGGCGAGGAACCTGCTCAGGGTCTTGCCGCTGCCATGGAACGCATGACCCCGGAACCGACCGGCGTCGGTGTCTTCGAGATCGAGGACGGTTCGGGCCTATGGGAAGTGGGCGGCTACTTTCTGGAGCCGCCGGACGAGGTGTTGCTGGAAGTGCTGGCCACGGCCTTCGGGGCCAAACCCTTCGCGCTGTCGGAACTGCCCGAGATTGACTGGGTGGCCAAGGTCCGCCGTGAGCTGGCGCCGGTCGAGGCCGGGCGGTTCTTTGTCTTTGGCAGCCATGACGCGGACAAGGTGCCACCCGGGAGGGTGGCGTTGCAGATCGAGGCGACAGTGGCCTTCGGGACCGGGCACCATGGCACCACGCTTGGCTGCCTTCTGGCCTTCGACCGGCTGCTTGCGGCGGGCGAGCGGCCTGCGAAGGTTGCCGATATCGGGTGCGGAACGGCAGTTCTGGCCATGGCAGCGGCGGCAACCTTGCCAGAGGCGCTGGTCATGGCCAGCGACATCGACCGGGTGGCGGTGGACGTGGCCGAAGCGAATGTCGCGATCAACGAGCTGCAGGGCCGGGTGGAATGCCTGGAGGCAGCGGGGCTGAATCATGGGCGAATCAGGGCAGCAGCACCCTTTGATTTGATCTTCGCGAACATCCTGAAGGGCCCCTTGATCGAGCTTGCCCCCGGGATCGCCGCCGAGCTTGCAACCGGCGGAAGAGCGATTCTATCCGGTCTGCTCGCTACGCAGGCAGAGGCCGTGACAGCTGCTTACGTTACGGCAGGACTTTGTTTGCAAAGCCGAGACGATATCGGGGAATGGTCGACACTAGTTGTGCAAAAGCTTTGAATTTGTGGACAATCCTTGACTCGAGTTTAGGATAGATGAATGCAATATGAACGTGCCGCAATTTCGCCATAAGCATGCGGCAGAAATGAGTTGTCAGAGCTGCTACTCTGGGTGAGAAAAATGTGGGTTGATCCAAATCTTAATGAATTCTACAGCCGCGTGTCGCGCATCGAGAAATCACATGCCAAGGGCTATGGTTTCGAAGCTGCGGGGACGGTGCGGCGCAGGCCTTCTGGCCGGATGGGCGCGCGCGCTCTGAAGCTTCTGAAGCCGGTGCTCATGGCGCTTGTGCTGGGCATCTGCCTTAAAGGCCTGATCCACTACTATGTCGGTGCGCAGACCTACGAAAGCCGCGTCAGTGCGCTGGCTGCCGGGGAAGGGTTCGACGCGGTCGGTGCCTGGTTGATGCAGGCGGACCCGGCCACGCTTTGGCTGTCGGGGCAAATGCAGACCCTGCTGCCACGTTGATCTGATACGGTTGATCTGAGACTATTGAATGAAGAAGGACCGCACCTTCCGGTGCGGCCCTATTCGTTTTTGCCCTGCTGCCTCAGCCTCAGAGCGGTCGACCGCTTAGCGGCCGATCAAGTCGATGTCACCGCGGCACAGGCCGATATCGTCCAGCTCCCGATCCGAGAGCTTGTTCAGTGCGTTGCGGGTGACGCGCGCATCGTTCCAGCCTGCAATCACCGAAACGGCGTTCGACAGGGCGTTGATGGCACGGTAGGTGGTGATGGCGCCAAAGGGCGCCGGGCGGGTCGTCTCGACAGCGGCCATGGCTTTCATCCTTGTTCTCTAACTGCACAAATCGAAGGCTTATTCCTTCGATGCTTGCCAAATAGTCGTGCTGCATGTGCAAAGCAAGCCAGCGCCAAGCAAGGCCGCCATGCAGCCATTGCATGACGTGTGGCAAAATTTTGTCATCTTTTTCAGCGCTTTCTGGGCCTGCCGGCGGCGCAGGTCGTTTTTCTTACGCAACATGTCGAATTCTGCAAGTGCAAAATGGGGGGCTTGGAAAAATCCTTGCATTGGAAAGCCATTGGCGGATGTTCCCTTTTCGTGCTAGTTCGTCGTACAAGAATGAAAAACGGGGGCAGGGATGCGGGTTATCGGCATCGATCCGGGGTTACGGAACCTGGGCTGGGGAGTGATCGACGTCGCAGGGTCGCGCCTGGCCCATGTCGCGAACGGCATCTGTCATTCGGATGGCGGTGATGGCGATCTGGCGCAGCGGCTGTTGTCGCTGCACGTGCAACTGACCGAGGTCTTGCAGGCCTGGCAGCCCGATGCGGCGGCCGTGGAGCATACATTCGTCAACAAGGACGCGGTTGCAACGTTGAAGCTGGGGCAGGCGCGGGGGATTGCGCTGTTGGTCCCGGCGCAGTTTGGCCTCTCGGTCGGGGAATACGCCCCGAATGCGGTGAAGAAGACGGTGGTTGGTGTCGGTCACGCGGCCAAGGTGCAGGTCGACCATATGGTGCGGCTGCACCTGCCGGGGGTTCAGATTGCCGGGCCGGATGCGGCGGATGCGCTGGCGGTGGCGATCTGCCATGCGCATCATGTGCAGTCCTCGGGCCGGTTGGCGGCGGCGTTGAGGGCGGCCGAATGAGAGTTCCGGTATGATCGGCAGGATTTCCGGACGGCTAGACTGGCGCGGGTCCGACCATGTGCTGATCGATGTGCGCGGGGTGGGCTATATCGTGCATGTCAGCGACCGGACTTTGGCGGGGCTGCCGGGACTGGGCGAGGCGGTCAGTCTTTATACCGAGCTGGTGGTCCGGGAGGATCTGCTGCAGCTTTTCGGGTTCCCGACGATGCTGGAGAAAGAGTGGCACAAGCTTCTGACCACTGTGCAGGGCGTAGGGGCGAAGGCCGCGATGTCGATCCTGGGCACGCTGGGGGCGGAAGGGGCGGCGCGGGCGATCACTTTGGGCGATGCGCGGGCGGTGCAGGCGGCTCCGGGCGTGGGGCCGAAACTGGCGCAGCGGGTGATCCTGGAGCTGAAAGCCAAGGCCCCGGGGGTGATGGCAGCGGGGGTGGGGCTGTCGGCGAAGGCTGAGGTCGGGGACGTGGTGATTGAGGACGCGCCTGCACCGAGGAAGCCCGTCCGCGTGGATGAGGGCGCGGTGCGGCGGGCCGGGGCGGCTGCCGATGCGTTGTCGGCGCTGATGAACCTGGGCTACGGCCAGTCGGATGCGGCGCAGGCGGTGGCGACGGTGGCGGGCGACCAGCCCGAGGTGGAGACGGCGGCGCTGATCCGGATGGCGCTGAAGCTCTTGGCGCCGAGGTAGGACGATGAGTTATGTCGCTTTGGGAACGCCCCGATTCACAATCGATCAAAGCACCGAGGGCGAAACCCTTCGCATCCCGGCGCAAGGGAACATCCTCGTGATCCTGTTTCTCTCTGCCTGGCTTGGTGGCTGGACCCTTGGCGGTATTGCCGCTACGCGTGAGCTTCTGACCACATTCCACCCGTTCCTCGCTTTCTGGCTGTGCGGTTGGGCAGTCGGCTGGGTGGTGGTGTCCGGCGTGCTGTCCTGGATGCTGACCGGGCGACAAGTCCTCCGATTCGTCGGATCGGACCTGGAAATTCAAACCTCGGTGCTCTGGTTCACCCGACGCGCACTTTATCGCGGGCGTGACATCCGGTCGGTGACGATCTCTCCCGACGTTGGCCTTTGGCAGGGGCGGCAGTTTCCCCCCATGCCGCTTTTGGGTCGGTCGCGCGGCTCGGTGCGATTCAGCTATGGGGCCCGGACCCACTCCACCGGATTCGGACTGGACGACGCAGAAGCTGGGGCCATCGCGGACTGGCTGCGCAAGAAGTTGCCGGAGGCATCGAAATGACCTCTGACCCCGCCCTGCGGCCCGAGAAGCTGCCCGAGGACACCGACCGCGCTTTGCGGCCGCAGATGCTGGCCGAGTTCATCGGGCAGGCCGATGCGCGGGCCAACCTTGCCGTGTTCATCGAAAGCGCCCGGATGCGGGGCGAGGCGATGGATCATACGCTGTTCCACGGTCCCCCGGGTCTGGGCAAGACGACGCTGGCCCAGATCATGGCGCGCGAGTTGGGGGTGGGGTTCCGGATGACCTCGGGGCCTGTGCTGGCCCGGCCTGGCGATCTGGCGGCGATCCTGACCAATCTGGAACCGCGGGATGTGCTGTTCATCGATGAGATTCATCGCCTCAGCCCGGTGGTGGAAGAGGTGCTTTATCCCGCGCTGGAGGATTTCGCGCTGGATCTGGTGATCGGCGAGGGGCCTGCGGCGCGGACGGTGCGAATTGATCTGCAGCCCTTCACGCTGGTCGGGGCCACGACGCGGCTGGGGTTGCTGACGACCCCTTTGCGGGACCGGTTCGGCATTCCGACGCGGCTGGAGTTTTACAGCGAGGCCGAACTTTACGAGATCGTCAGCCGGGGTGCGCGGTTGATGGGGGTGGAGGCCGAGCCGGAAGGTTGCCGCGAGATCGCACGGCGGGCGCGGGGGACACCGCGGATTGCCGGGCGATTGCTGCGGCGGGTGGTGGATTTCGCGCTGGTCGAGGCGGGGGGCAAGGTCAGCCGGGCGCTTGCCGACCGGGCGCTGACGCGGCTTGGGGTGGACCTGCTGGGTCTGGATGGGGCGGACCGGCGGTATCTGACGCTGCTGGCCGAGAATTATGGCGGCGGGCCGGTGGGGGTGGAGACCATCGCGGCGGCGCTGAGCGAGCCGAGAGATGCAATCGAAGAGGTGATCGAGCCCTATCTGTTACAACAGGGTCTTATTCTGCGAACCCCGCGAGGCCGGATGCTGGGGCAGAAGGCCTGGCGGCATCTGGGGCTTGAGGCTCCGAAAGCGGGGCAGACCGATCTTTTCGACAGCTGAAGGGAAAGCCGATGCAGGGAATAATCCGATTGGCTTTCGTGCTTTGCCTGTTCGGAGCGACCGGGGCCGAGGCCGCCTGTCGGATTGCGTTGGTGCTGGGGCTGGATGTGTCGGCCTCGGTCGACGCCGAGGAATACCGCTTGCAGGCCGAAGGGACGGCGGCGGCCCTGCTCTCCCCGCAGGTCCAGCCACTTATCCTTGACGGAGAACCCGTGGCCTTGGCGGTCTTCACCTGGAGCGGGCCTGTCGATCAGACGCTGGTGGCCGACTGGGTCATGGTCGACAGCCGCGCGACGCTGGAGGCGCTGGCCGTCCGTATTGCGGGGTTTCCGCGTCCCGATGCGGTCAGTCAACGCACCGCGACCGGGTCTGCGATGCTTTTTGCCCGAAGCCTGCTGGACCAAGCGCCGCCGTGCGAGCGGCAGGTTATGGACCTGTCGACTGATGGCACCTTCAACGCGGGTCCTGCTCCGGAAGTCGTTCGTGGTGCTGCGGCCTTTGCTGCGACGACGGTCAATGCGCTGGCGGTGGCGGGGGGGGGCGGTGCCCGACTGGCGTGACGTCAAGGACCCGTCAACCGCGCTGGCGGTCTATCTGACGTACCGGGTCATCCATGGCCCTGATGCCTTTGTCGAACGGGCCGCCAATTACCCGGACTTCGCCCGCGCCATGACCCGAAAGCTGGAGCGTGAGTTTGAAGGTGCTTTGCTTGGGGCGCTGGATCAGTGATCTTCCTCTGGCTGGCTGCATAGCCAGGACAGAAGAGGAGACAGATGTGACCGAGGCCGAGACCGCTGCACTTTTTACCCGGACGGACGGGCAATACCTCTTTGCGCGCTGGGGGCGGCCGATCGTACCGGTGGTCTTTGGCGTGGCCGAAGAAAGCCTGCCGGTGCTCAAGGGGGCTTTCGAGGCAGTGGTGACCCTGGCCGGGCACAAGATGGCCGAGACCGACCCAGAACTGGGCGCGAACCTTATGGTGTTCTTCGTCCGCGACTGGGAAGAGTTGCTGGCGATTCCCGACTTTGACCGGCTGGTGCCGGAGCTTGACGGGTTGGTCACGCGGTTGCACACGGCGGAGGCGAACCAGTACCGGATCTTCCGGTTCGAGGCCTCGGGTGCCATCAAGGCGGCGTTTGTCTTTCTGCGGATGGATGCAGCACTGGCCGGGATGCCAGCCGAGACGCTGGCCCTGGCCCAGGCGGTGCAGACGATCCTGCTCTGGTCAGACCGGGCGTTCGACGGGACCTCTCCTTTGGCACGCGTCGGCGACCGCGTCATCCTGCGGCCCGAGATCGGTGCGCTGATCCGGGCGGCGTATGACCCGGTGCTTCCAGAGATGGCACAAGACCCGAGCCACGCGCTGAGGCTGTCGGCAAGGATTGGCCGTGTGGTCTGAGGTCTAGCAATCCGGACCTGACGTTGCGGCAGCTTTCTGGCAGACTTCTCGCATTGACGCTCCGATTTCCTGACACTGGTAGAGCCCCATGCGTTTGCGCAGTCCAAGGGAACGTATCCTTCAGACGCTTTTCTATGAGGCCGGCGGGCTCTTGCTGTCGGTGCCGCTGTACCTGCTTTACTCGGGTCACGGGGCGGGGGAGGGCGCGCGGCTGATGCTGGCGCTGTCGGTTGTGGTGATGATCTGGTCCCCGCTGCACAACACGATCTTTGACTGGTTGGATTTGCGGCTAATGGGATGTACCGGCTGCTTCCCCCACCTTCGGGTTATCCTGAACCGGGATCATCCGAGTCACCAGGAGAAGCAGCCATGTGTGCCAAGAAGGCAGGAAGCCTTGAAGACCTTGCGGTTG